>Ga0190367_1001632_pt1 | contig 12681 bp, 12 predicted proteins | sample 4872181011_MG_FD_171838 | JGI IMG/M metagenome (GOLD analysis project Ga0190367, IMG submission 171838) | Hydrothermal vent microbial mat bacterial communities from Southern Trench, Guaymas Basin, Mexico - 4872-18-10-11_MG | ecosystem: Environmental > Aquatic > Marine > Hydrothermal vents >... | reverse complement strand
GTATATGACTGGTCTACCGGGCCTCTTTAATACTAGCCCCATTTTTGAAAGTTCGCCTAGGACATCATATATTCGCGCTAGGGGGATGCCGCTGGCTTTGCTGATTGCTGTTGCTTTGGATTCTCCAACGAACAACAAATGCGAAAGGGCGGAAGCCTGATACTCATTTAAGCCCATGCTTATTAACAAAGATGTAATTTGATTAATGCCCTTCCAAAACACCATAAACCTTACCGTAACAAAGTGTGATCATGAAATTTTAAAACATTACGGAAAAACTATTTACGCACACTATCAAAACTTTCTTTAACTATTTTGCTAGTAAATTTGGAAGTGGTTAAAGTATGACGGTTTTGGTTACCGGTGGAGCTGGATACATTGGTTCAACCGTTGTGAGTCAACTATTGGTACGTGGCGAGGAAGTTGTTTCCATCGATAACCTGTACAGAGGAAACTACAAATATCTCTCACATTACAAGGACAATCCCTGTCTAAGAATGGTTGTGGGCGACATATCCTCTATTAGGGAATTGAGGGACTCTTTGAGGGGCGTTCGAGACCTCAGTGCTGTTGTACATTTAGCCGCTGTTCCAGGATTGGAAAGATGCCGAAAAGATCCTGAAAGGGCGGTTGCAACCAATGTTTTGGGCACCTTTAACGTTCTAGAGGTTGCGAGAGAATTTGATGCTGAGAAGGTCATTTTTGCATCTAGTGCTGCTGTTTATGGTATTCCTAAAGTAACGCCGATAAGGGAGGATCATCCATTGAATCCTATCAATCTGTATGGTGCGACAAAGCTGGCTGGAGAGAAGATCGTTGAGTTATACAATTATAATTATGGTTTGAAAACTGTGGTTTTACGGTTTGGCAACGTATACGGTGTGGGACTCTTTACTTATTGGGAGACTGTTATTCCAAAATTTGTTAAACTTGCTTTGGATGGAAAGCCGTTAACGATTTATGGTGATGGTAATCAAAGCCGAGATTTCATACATGTACTTGATGTCGCTAATGCAATTATGTTAGCACTAGATCATGAAAGGCTTTCTGGCGAAGTATTTAACTTAGGTAGCGGCAGGGCTATTTCGATAAAAGCTGTAGCAAACATTATTTCTGAAGTTTTTAGGGAAGATTACGGAAAGAAAGTAGACGTTGTTTATTTTCCGCCCAGACAAGGGGAGCCATGCGTCGAGAATTTCTGCTATTTAACGGAAAAGGTTAAGACTAAACTGGGGTTTGAAGTTAAGTGGTCAATCAGAGAAGGAATAAAACAAACAATACAATACGGAATCTCTGGGCGCGTATAACGAAATAGTCATAATTTATAATTTTACGCGGTGTAGGAATGGCTCGTTTTGTTTGTATCGAAAGGAATGGACACGTATAGTGTGCGATTAATTAGCATACATTGAATGATACAGACCGTGATAACTCAGACATCAATCTCCTAGTATCGCACCCCATTCCACCTCTAAAATACGGCATTTCCATGGAGAGATTCTCGAAATAAATCTAACCAGTGGACGCGTGCGTACTTTCAATTCAATGCTGACTTCTACGTTCTATTTCAGATTTGACTATTTGAACGAAGTCCCTAGTAATAGTAGCCCAATCAAATTTTGTAGTTACCCACTTTCTTCCATATTCTGATATTTTGCGGCGTAAATCCTCGTCTTCGATAAGCAAGCGTAGATAGCGATAGCTGTCATTCTTGATGTCTTTCATCAGAAAACCAGTCTTGTTGTGTATCACTATTTCCGAAATGCCTCCGACGTCAGTTGATATCACTGGTAAACCCGATGCGCTAGCTTCTAAGATCGCGTTGGGTAAAACGTCAAGAGAGCTTGGATAAAGAAAAATATCGAAGGCAGGCATCATACTTAAAACATCGTTTCTTGGCAACTTTCCTAAGAAGTAAACATCTTTTTGACCACGAAAGATGGACTTGATTTTATGGAGATATTTCCCTCCGCCTATAAAGAAGAACGATGCAGGAAACTCAGCAATAATTCTTTTTACTGTTGAAAGTAATAAAGGAAAATACAAGATTTTCCGACGGATATTAAAGTTCATTACCGTAAGTATCTTTATTCGATCCCCAAAGTCTGTTAATACTTGTTTACAGATATCTTTATGATATCCATTCGAAAAGGGTTTAACATCTACGCCATTATACACAGTAAAATGTCTGATTGAGGGGTATTTCATTCTTCCCTTTCTTTCCAAGTATTTTGCAACATGCAAGATTGCGTTAGCACTCTTAAAAGTGAAATCTAATAGTACCTGATTACATGCTGGAAAACGAGCATCTTTTATTTCTTCAAAAATATCACCTCTCAGTCTTAATATAAAACCATTTTTGAGCATTTTCATTTTTTTCAAAAAGCTCAATACAAGAGGACATAAATAAGGATCGTCTACGATTATAAGAGAATTTCGATCGATGTTAAGGGTTTGGATAAAGCGTCGTGTAGTGCTTCTAGGTAGAACCGTCATTTCCGTAGGTACGTTCACCTGTCTCAGTGCATTTACAAAGGGTCTAGCCACGAATGCTCTTGAACAAATGTATGTGACCTTCATCAACGATACCTCATCAATCAACACCTGCATTAAGTCACGCGCGTCAATTTGCGCACTTTTTGGAGCTAACTAGAACCAACATAACGGTATATTTTTACACTCCTATTTTGGTATACTAACTGGTATCTAGTTGAATTGAATTTATTCATACCATCAAAAGGTAGAATTTTATCGCCAAATACATAATTTAGTTTATGGGGATCGTTCATTTTAACCCACTGACTAGTTCTCGCAGATATAACCACAAATTTGATTGAATGAACTATACCTTTAGTTTTCGCAACCAACTGGTCATTTAACATTCTTAAAAGTTCATTTTCACTCCTAGCTGCACCTTTTATCTCGTCCCACTCAACTTTAATACGCACACACCTTTTACCTGCATTTGAGTCACTATATTCTATTATGTTCTCCCCAACCTCCAGGGTTAATATCTCTCCTACGATAGACTCTGTCACATTCTCGTTCCCATAATACGCATACCCATCACTTTTGATAACAAGTTCCATTCCTGGTTCCACGACTCCTCTATACGATAGACTCCTTGATCCTAAGGTAAGCGTTGGATTCACAATAGTCTGAGGGGGGGCAAACGTTTTGAATACTAAATCACTCTCTGACATATTTTTCCAAATTTGACCATTGAAATAAAACATGGTTCCTCTAGGATATTTGTCCTCAACACTTCCTGCTATATAGAGGCGAGTATCGGCATCCCCCTTTCCTTCTCTCAGCTCGACAACAATTGCATATTTCTGTCCAGGTTCAACTTGATGAGACACATTAAACGAGTACTCAACCAAAGTGCCATTTAGCTCAGTCGTCGGGATGCTGGCCTGCGCCAGTACCTCGTGGCAAGGATAACCATCCTTCAATTGCGTCAAACTTATTAGTACCGTATCATTTAGATTTTCATCAACTTTCAATTTTAGAGATATTTCCGTTATAAAGCGCTCACTAGGTGAGAAAGTCTGCGCTATTTTTCTATTGCCATATATTGAATAAGACCCCGTCTGATACGTGTTCACCTGGTCAAGCACAGTAGTACTTATTATGGTCCAGCGCGGTATGGTTTCGACAACACCATCATTTTGCAGTATTATCCTGTCGCCAGTTTTCTCTACTTCATGAATACACAGTTTTCTTTCGCTATATACATGAAAAAAGTCCATCAAGAGTTGCGGATCTATGCGATTTTTGTCTGATGAATATCGAAAAGCGATGGCTTCGCATATTCTGGCTGTCGCGGGATCAGTCAAAACCCCATCGGTTATCTTGGCATTGTGTTTAAGCCATATCATGGCATCATATTCATCAGAACTTATGTTGCTGTACGTTCCGAGCCACTCATATCTTGCTATATCTTTACTATATGGCAGTTCTATCGGGTTAATTATCAAAAAAAGAACAGTAACTAATCCAAAAATACATATGGCTTTCTCCCTCCTAATGTAGCTCAGCGGAACTATAGCAAAGGATACCATCATAGCAACAAAAATTCTCAAATAAAGTTCTAGTCTATAAGTAGGCCCGTAAGGGATGAAGTATGAAATCATCAGCAAAAATATGTAAACATACATAAACCTATAAAAAGAATTGATGGGAATGAAGTTTACTCTTAAGTTCTTGTCATAATTAGTCAATAATGCAACACCCAAAATTACAGTAAAGATGAAAAATGTTATACTACCATACGCTTTGCAAAGATGATCTAAGCGCCAAAAAATGTCTAAACCGAATGGATCAGGAGTTATCAGAGAAGCAACCAACATCAGTAAGAGGAAGAATAAGAGGATTAGCCAAGGCGAGATCTCGAATCTTTTTCTTTTCTGTACTTTAGCGCAATAAATTACATTATAAACAAGAGGGAATACCAGAACTGTTGCATAAAAATATACGAGGGATAGTACGGTCAATAAAAGGACTAAAATAAATAACTCGGCCTTGCCCCATCTGTCATTATTAATAGCTAAGCCTAAGATAATGTGAAACAGAATTACAGATAGAGTTGAGGGGAAGAGATAATTCGGACCTAAGGTTTGAGCAAATCCGCAGAAAGAGGTTACTATAATGGAGCCGATGGCTGAGGCGAATGGTTGTTTTGTCGTTCCAAGCAAGAAGTAGTATGCAGTTATAGAAAAAAGAGGGAGAGTTACGTAGATTCCAAACCAAAACAGATCAAAAGCAGAAATACCCACCAACTTACTTATCCCTGCAAGCAGTATATGGAAAGTGGTTGGGTATGGTATGAATAGCGAGTAAATCCCATTAAAATGCATTACATATTGGACAAGATACATATGTGAATATACGTCCCAACCTGGCATACCTGGCCAAGTACTGTGAGATCTAAGAAAAACAGCAATAAACAGTCCGTATAAAGCAGAAGCAATAGTACCATATTCTACCCCAAAGTAGCATTTTTCGAGATTACGAGGAATTTGCCTTTTGAACTTATATGAAAAGAATTGCTTAATAGCGAAAATACTCAGCATAGTTGCATATATCGCTATTTCGTTAAAAGTATACAAAAGAGCTAAGAAAAGCAATGGAAATGAGAATATGATCATGCCTATGACAGTAGCTAACACTACCTCAAGGATGAACGCTCTTTTACGCGAAAATCCTGCTCCAAAAAATACAGGGCTCCAGATACCTTCGCCCAGTAAATATAGATAGCATACCAATGCGAACAAATTAATGATATTGTTCTTCAAGAAGGCAATAATTGCAACAGATAAAAATCCAAGCGATAACTTTCTGAGAAGCCCCCCACTATTTTTTCGACATCTTGCAAGGATAGCAAATCTGGTTCCTTCATTTTTTAATATCATGCAAAGTAAAGTCACTATGCAAGCGGCGATTAGTACCATATAATAAGAATCAACGCCAACATTACTCATCTTAAACCAAAGACTAAACGCACTAATAGATACAAAAACCATTATCAATATGTCAATTTTACCAGCGACTACCCGGCGCATAAGCACCCACACGCACTATTCGCTACAATGAAAAGTTTAGAAAGCATTGCTCCAAATGACTTGCAAGCGCAATGAGCCGCCATCCGACATTCACAATGCCTCCTCCCGACAGTTACCACAGGACCCCACTAAATCATAGATAACCTCCTCATAAGATTTTAATTTTGCAACATCATCATAATAGCTTTTCAAAATGCATTTAGCTTGTAAAGCCAATTTCTTAGCCATTTTAGGATTATCCAGAACATATAATATTCTATCAGCAAGCACCTCCACATTCCTCGGAGGCACAAGAAAACCCGTTTGCCCATCTTTTATCAAAATAGAATTCCCACCCACATCCGTCGCAACAACCGGAACCTCACAGCATATAGCTTCCATCAAAGTATTTGACCAATTCTCGTCTAACGAAGGAAGAACATACACATCCGCAACATTATAGTAATAAGGTAAGTAGGAATGCTGCCTATAGCCCAAAAACTTCACATGACGCCCGACCCCCAACCTATGCGCAAGTTTCCTATATTCACCCTCATATTTTCCAGTTCCAATAACAAGTAAAAGAGCATCCCTACACCCTTGAAGAACCAGTTTAAACGCGTGTAACAAGTAGCTAACCCCTTTGATAGGATCAAGCCTTCCCACATACAATACGACTTTTTGATTCTCTTTTAAAGACAGTTCTTTTTTAATATGTTCTAACTCATAGGGCGGCAATCGATCAAAACTGCGATCAACTACCGGCATGACAAGCGTCGCTTTTTCGGTAATCTCCTTTACCTTGCGATAAATTAATGGACCCGAAGCCACCACATAATCCGCATTCCTAAGAACCCATCGTTCAACAGCGCCCAAAAGCCTCTCAGCTATATTTAGTATAAATGAATTGCTTAAAAGATCTCTTTGCATAAAGAGGCGAAATTCCAATAAGCTGTTCTCGTTAACCCTCAAAAGACATTTTCTGTGAGTTAGTCGAGCCACTAGTAAAGCGACAGCCCCTAGATAAAGATGACCTGACCGGTTTGCGATTACATCCACTTTATATTCCCGAACAACTTTTACAGCACCTATAAACGCACTCACAAGATAAAGTACCATCGATAATGCTTTTGAACAGGCTATACGATGATATGGTAGCACATGTAAATATACCCCCTTAGGAAGAGAAGACACAAAATTTTGCCCTAACAAATGAATTTTGATGGCTTCTCCAATGGATAAAAATTTAAGCTTTGTTTTGAGCAAATCAGCATTTTTTGTTTCAGATGGATCGAGAATTAAGAGAATGCTAGGTCTGAGTGGATTAGATTTTTCGGAACCTATATTTGACGTGTTAGGGCGTGCTAATGGATGCAACCAAGCGATATTCCGAAAGGTCTCTTTCCAACCACTAGACTTGCTTCGTTTCAAGCTTGTCTTGAGAATCATTTCTCTCGGGGATATACGCTTTGCTTCCTCTAATCCCTTATATCGCGATATACACTCTCTAGTGCGGAGAGGACAATTTTCCAAGAAAAATTTTTTATTGCCAAGTATCTAGCATTATCGCCCAGTTTGCGGCGAAGATTCGCGTCATGTAATACTCTAATTATGGCTTTAGCAAGCATAATAGAATCGTTTGGGGTAACCAACAGTCCATTTTGACCATTTTTTATCACCTCATTTACTCCGGAAATATTTGAAGCTATTATTGGTGTGCCACATGCCATGGCCTCTAAGAGCGAAAGTGGAAGCCCTTCTTTTAATGACGGAAAAACGAATGCACTAGCCTTACTTAAAATCTCAGCAATTTGGTCACGATTTAAGGGTCCTGTAAAGCGCACAGCGTCCTTTAATAAACCATACTTACACGCAAGATTCATAATTTTAATCTTTAGTGGCCCATATCCTATCAGTACGAACTTTACATTAGTCAGCTCTTTTGCAACAATCTTAGCGGCTTCAATTAAGCAGTTTAATCCTTTTTCGGGTACAAATCTACCAATCCACACAACTAGATTTTGCTTACGTCCCTTCCCAGGCCTAAATCGGTTTGTATCCACAGCATTCGGAATTACTCTTATCTTCTCAGGTGGGCATCCGAATTTAATTACTTCTTTCGCGTCACTTTTTGTTAAGCAGATTACCTTACTGGTATTCTTGAAAAGCCACGATCCCAATGTGTAAAGATAAGCATATTGCGCAACATTTATTGCTACACTTCTCTTGGCTGTAACCCCATGTACTGTAACTACACTTGGTATGCCCAACTTCTTTGCTTTTTTGATAGCTTGAATAGTAGTCAAAAAAAGATGCGATTCAGCATGTATTACTTCAGGTTTTATCTGTGCAATCTTATTTGGTAAGAATGGAAGATAAGGATAATCTGTAATTACATCATCTAGTGGGAAATTAACGCCTGAAAGCCTGTGGATGATGAAGTCATCAATAACTATGTCTACAGAGCGGCGTTTATTCTTATTCCATGTAAGAACATCAACTTTATGCCCCATTTTCACCTGCTTTATAGATAGCTCGAAGAGATAATCGCTAACTATGTCGGGGTAAAATAAATGAGAAACTCTAGCTATATGCATCTAAAGTCCAAATCCTACTTCTTTTCTGCCCTTTCCTTTCGATTTGTCACATTGCTTGTAACCTTTACTAGAGCTAATTCCTGAGCTAACCTTTTGTTTTGCTCAGTTAACTCTGAAATCTTAGTTGAATAATAAATGCAAATTAGTAGTAGAAAAGCGATAAAAGCTGCTAGCACAACATCAGTTGTTCTCTCTGCACCCACAAGCCAATTTATTGCTAAAAGCAAGTCGGGCCAAGTTGAAAGCAGAATTATAGCTACCGAGACTGAAACCCATAATAATGTATGATCTTCCTTTAACCGTCCCTTTCGATACAAATACAAAACCCAGACGATAATTAACACTCCAGTTATTGCTGAAATTTGTAAAGCCCTGCTCATTTTATCTTCTTCCTTTGCATTGTTAAAATGGTGACTATTGATAAAGTTTCTTTAAAAGGGTAGTATATGAACCTTAAAAGGTGCAGGTTACTTTTTCCTTTATTCCTATCGCGAAAACTCGCAGGTAATTCTGCTATTTTTAATCCAGCTCTATGAGCTAATATTAGAGCCTCAGCATCTGGAAAATCTACGGGATAGTTCTCTGAGAAAAATCGTACAGCAATTTTATTTAAGGCTCTAAAGCCAGATGTGCAATCCGTTATCCTTTGCCCAATAATCTTACTAGTTAACCAAGAAAAATATTTTATGCCTAAATTTCTGACAAATGACAACTTAGGCGGGTCATTGTTCAGGTATCTAGATCCTATAACAATATCAACCTTTTTAGCAAGTAAGTAATCAACTAGCTTTGGTATGTATGCAGGATCATGCTGGCCATCTGCGTCGACTTGAATGACAACATCATAACCTTCATGTAGTGCATATTTGAAACCTGTCTGGACCGCTCCGCCTATGCCCAGGTTAAACGGTAAACTAATAACTTTCACTCCCATACATTTTGCTATATAAACTGTTTCATCAGTAGATCCATCGTCAACAACTAAAATATCTGCGAAAGGAGCGTTTAATCTTACTTCCTCTATTGTTTTCGCTAAATTTTCCTGCTCGTTATGAGCAGGTATTATAACTAGGACTCTAATTAGTTCAAACTTCATCTTATGGAAACCCACAGATGCAAAGTAGCCTCGGAGAAAACCTGTCGGAAGCCCATTTTCTCATATAATCTAACAGCGGGAATATTCCTAGCTTGGGTTCCCACGTAAACCGAATCCGTATATCTGGAAAACCACTTAAGAGCTTCAGATATGAGAAGGCATCCGATTCCCTTCCCTCTATATTCTTCGTTAACTCCTATCAAATCGATAACTCCATAGTTATAATCACCTATCACGTGTTGAATCTTGCATGTTATAAAACCTACAACGCCATTGCCCTTTTTCGCTACAAGTATAACGTCCGCTGAGCCGTCGATACAATTGGCTATCCATTTTGCGTAAAGTTCGTCACATTCATTGTTGGGCAAGTTTGGATCGGCGTGAAAATGGTCTATTTTGAATGTGTTTTTTGCCATTTCCATTAGTGCTTTCCTATCTTTTTCGCTTGCATGAGTTATCTTTGCATTTGACTTGACTTTTACAAAATCGAATCTGCGTCTAAGGTTGATGTAGAATGTTAGAAGAATATCTGTTAGAAAGCCTCCTTCTAACTCAATCGAGCGTATAGTTGGTAGATCATCCAGCGGAACTCTAGCGAAGATTACATTGATCCGTTTGGAAGCCGCCAGATCTTTAATTCTTCGTATAAGATGGCGTCTATCGCTAACCTGAACTTTACGGTTAAAGATAGCTAATCTAAGTTTTCCGACAGCTGTTCCGAAGTGATCGCTGTCCCAATTGGACTTTTCAACAAGCATAAGACCATTTACAACCTCGTTTTCATCAATTAACGCTAGCTTCAAAATGTCCCTAGAAATAAGTTCTTTTAGATCTTTTAGCATAAACTGAAACACTACGTCCTTAGGTATATTTTCCTCTAGGATGTGCTTACCCAAAATTATGTCTTTAGAAACGTTGAGTAGGTCATACACATCTTGGAAGCCGAAATTTGAAGACAGCCTATACATAAGCGACCTCAACAACCTTTTCAGTTAGGTTTCTGGTGTTTCAGCTATATTTTTAAATGCGTCAATCACATACGTAGCCTCTTCAACGCTCATGCCGTTATATATAGGTAACGCGAAACTTTTTCTACCTAGTTGCTCAGCGATAGGGAGATGGCATGGTCGGTTTTTGGAGATTTTAATATAAAAGGGCTGTAAGTGAATTGGATGATATAATACGCTTGTCATAACCCCGCGTTTGTTTAACTCCTGCACAAGCCTGTCACGACTAAGAGGGGCTTCTTCGGTTAATTTCACGATATAGGCATAATATGAACAAACGTTTCCATCTTTCACAAGCTGTGGCTTGATCCATCTAATCTTGGAAAGACCCTCTCTGTATATTCTGGCTATCCTATTTCTATGCTTGACGAACTCGTTTATGTGTTTTAGCTGATTTAACCCTATTACTGCGTGAACTTCGGACATACGGTAGTTATATCCCATTTCAGTAATTTCATAAGGTCCGAACCTTGCTCTTCCATGATTCCGGATAATTTTAACTTTCTCTGCCATGTTTTCACAGTTTGTGGTTACCATACCACCCTCAGCTGTAGTTATAACTTTCGTCGGGTAGAAACTGAAGGCTCCTGCAACGCCAAATGTTCCGCAGTTAACATCTCTATATTTGGCTCCATGAGCGTGGGCGCAATCCTCAATTAATGCAACGTTATAATCCTCCGCTAATTCTCTTAATTCCCTCATTTCGCAAGGATTTCCACCCAAATGAACAATAATTATAGCTTTTGTCTTTTTGGAGATCTTGTTTTGGACATCTTCAGGAGAGATGTTGAAAGTGTCTGGATCAGAATCTGCAAAAACTGGCTTTCCCCCGACGTAGAGAACAGCATTAGCGGTAGCTACAAAAGTGTTCGTTGGAACAATAACTTCGTCGCCGTCCTTTATTCCCAAAGCCAAAAGAATAATGTGTAACGCTGCAGTACAGGAGTTCACGGCCACAGCCTGTTTCACACCGATAAACTTTGCGAATTGCTCCTCCAATTTTCGCACATTTACTCCAGAAGTTAGCCATCCTGAACGTAGTACTGCTTCTATACCGTTGAGAACTTCACTTATGTCTTCATCACTAAAGCACGGTTTAGAAAAAGGAATCTTTCTTTGCATAATTACTTATCATCTCGTTTACGAGCATATGTAACAATGTGAGCGTTTATTCCTTCTTTCGGGTTCCTAGGCTCGAAGCTCAGTAAGCTTCTAGCAAGACTTATATCCGCCTGCAAACCAGTCCCATCATCAGGAGCCAATTCTTCTATAACCTCAACGTTTGGAAAATGAACCTTTACCATTTCTGCTAACTCCCTTAACGAGGTTCTCTCTCCAGAGCCAATATTTATCGTAACATCGTTGATGCGGCTATTTTCTATAACACTCAAAAAGGATTGAGTAACATCGTTTACGTGGACAAAATCCCTAAATTTTCTAGGTCCCTTAACGATTAAAGGCTCGCCCATTAAAGCCCTCCTTATAAAGATGGATATCACATCCTTCCCGAACTGCGGATTCCCCCCATATACATTAAAAAGCCTGAAGATAACGTATTTTATGCCGTATGATTCATTATAGGATTTTATGACTTGTTCCGCCATCAGTTTATGGTGCCCATACACAGTATTAGGCCTTACCTCGTCTGTTTCCTTGATTGGTTTGATGTGGTGGGAACCATAAACCGAAGCTGAAGAAGCAAAAATTATCCTTTCTATGTCAGCAATCCTCATAGCTTCTAAAGCATTTTGAACAGACACGACATTTAACATAAAACTAAATTGCGGATTCTTCTCACAGTAGTTTATAGCTGGTAACCCTACTAAATGTACTACCGTATCCACTTCGTATTCGTAGAAAAGCCTCTCGATTGATGACAGCTCCAATATGTCCGCCCTAATCCACTTCGCTTTCTGCCTAGTGAAATTCGAAGCAATAATATCGTAGGATAAGGTTTCCACGTTGTTTTTCGTGAGGCACTCTACTACTTTACTGCCAATAAAACCTGAACCGCCAAAAACCAAAACCGTCATTAGCTACTCGCACCGTGAACATATATAAGCCTTTCAGCTATCTCCGCGGTCATATCCGGCGATCCGTCATCGCAAACTATCACTTTACCAACATGCCTCAAGGCCTTCACAATTACCTTGGCTATGCTTGCCTCCTCCTTAAAGGCGGGAATGCAGGCGATTATGAACGGCTTCCTACCCATTTAACTCGTCTTAAACATTTTAGTGGGAGCGTTCCGCAAGGAATTCTTTCAGCATCTTATAGAATGCCGGAAATAGAAGTGCAAGTGACACCAGGAATCCTTCGCTTGTGAATAGCGGCGCGTCCAAGCTGCCGAATGGAATGAAAACCGTGGGTATGCTTTCTACCAGAACGTTGAAGCTTAAGGCTGGCGAGCTGCCGTAATGCATGTTACAGCTGAAGGC
>Ga0190367_1001631_pt1 | contig 12684 bp, 10 predicted proteins | sample 4872181011_MG_FD_171838 | JGI IMG/M metagenome (GOLD analysis project Ga0190367, IMG submission 171838) | Hydrothermal vent microbial mat bacterial communities from Southern Trench, Guaymas Basin, Mexico - 4872-18-10-11_MG | ecosystem: Environmental > Aquatic > Marine > Hydrothermal vents >... | reverse complement strand
CCCTGATCTCACAGAATTCATCATAAAAAGGATAGAGGGAAAACTATGAAAAACTGGTATGAAATCTACAAAAACACAATAATAGAAGCTCTCTCCAAAGAAGAAATCACAAAAACAATAAAGAAAGCAGCTCAAAAAATCACCGAGAACAAGGACAACGCTCTAAAACAAATAAAAAACGTAGAAGAACTTCTTAAGAGAGCTAGAGAAATTAGGCAAAATGCAATTGACCAGCTTGAAACGCTTATCAAAGAAGTAAAAGAGAGCATAGAAGCTGTTGGAGGGACCTTTTACTTAGCGAAGACAGCAGAGGAAGCTAATAAAAAAGTTTTAGAAATTTGTGAAGAACATGAAGCAAAGCTAGTTGTAAAATCGAAATCAATGACCACAGAGGAAATCTCTCTAAACGAATATCTAGAAAAACATAGCATAGAAGTTATAGAAACGGACCTAGGTGAATTTATAATTCAACAACTCGAAGAAAAACCCTCTCACTTCGTAGCACCCGCCATCCACATCCCAAGAGAAAAAATCTCAAAACTGTTCTCCAAACTTACGGGAGAAAAAATATCCCAAGAAATAACCGAAATAACATTGGCGGCCCGGAAACTTTTAAGAGAGAAGTTCATAAAAGCAGATATCGGTATATCTGGTGCAAATGCCATTGCAGCAGACACCGGAACAATATTCCTAGTGACAAATGAGGGAAACGGAAGATTTGTAACAAACGCGCCTCCAGTTCACATATGTATAGCGGGAATAGAAAAAATAAACCCTACCATCGAAGATGCCTTCATTATCACGCGAATTCTTCCCATCTACGCTACAGGGCAAACAATGACAAGTTATATATCGCTAATAACGGGTCCAAGTAGAACAGCAGACATAGAATTCACCACAACCATAGGAGTTCACGGACCAAAAGAACTACACCTAATATTATTAGACAACGGAAGAACAAACATGCTAAAAGACTCGGACTTCAAAGAAGCCCTCCAATGTATCCGATGCGGCAGCTGTCTCAACGTTTGCCCCGTATACCAAAGACTTGGAGGAACATATGGCTACAAATACATCGGAGCAATCGGAACAATCTTTACAGCATTTATGCACGGAATAGAAAAAGCCGCAGGACCAGCATATGCATGCACTCTCTGCGCAAAATGCATCCAAGCTTGTCCCCTAGAACTTGATATACCAAAATTGGTAGAGAAACTAAGAAACAAACTACAAAAAACAGGTTACACCACATCACCACATAAAAAAGTTTTTAGAAACATTCTTCGAACTGGAAACCCTTTCGGTGAAACAAAAGAAACAAGAACAACGTGGAAAGAAACATAAATCTTTCAAGACGAAAATATGATCTTCGCCTTTTCGAAAACTTGCCATCATTCGCATCTCTTGCAAAACGCCTCTTATCTTAACATGTCGTTCAACAGTCAGGTTAGCCTGTTAGTTTCATTGACTATTGTTAATACCGCCCTGAAAGAAATTTTATAAAAATTTGTGTCTTCAAAATCTAGCATACAGGTTAAACTTGTACTTGATGAGGAAATGAACGAACGAAGAAATAATTAACGAAATCAGAAAAATAGTTGAAAATGCATGTAAAAAAGAAACAAACTACTTTGGTTATGGAATTTGGACTCATCACATTACTTCGGTTGTGAAATGGGCTAGAACTCTTGCTAGAAAATCGAATGCTGATGAGGAAATAGTTGAAAATCGCAGCTTTATTACATGACTACGCAAGTATAGTAAACATAAATAATTATTCTGGTCACCATACTCGTGGTGCTGAGTTAGCAGAAGAAATTTAAAAAACATGGTTACCCACAGGATAAAATCGAGAAAATTAAACACTGCATTGTTACACACAGATCTAGCATCGATTTGCCAAGGAAAACTATTGAGGCTAAAATTGTTGCCAGTGCAGACGCTATGTCATTTTTCGATAATATTCACTCTCTGCTCTATTTAGCTTACATAAGACATAAAATGAATATCGATGAAGGTGCGAAATGGGTTTTAAACAAATTAGAAAAAGCTGGAAAAAATCATACCGGAAGCTAAGAAAATGATAGCAGGTGCTGCAATACTATCAAACGCCACAGTAATCACCACAGATGAAAACTTTGAAAAAATAGAAGAAACAGACATTCTTTTACTATCAATATAATAATTATTTCTTATATTTCCATTTCCTTAGAATAGCCCAGTAGACGCCCATCAACCCTCCCATGTCAATGAACTTCTTTAAAACAGAGAAAGGTCAAGCTTTTAGAATTCTCATTGCTATTTTATCGCGAATAGAATTACTTTGAACAAAATTTGATGCAATCTTACGAAATTTCTGCGGAAAAGCCTCGTGGTTCAAAACCATAAGGTGAAATCAGGGATAGATTTATATATTTCGCATATTCACATGTTCCTGTGACTTTCTCTCGTTTAGGATTAGTCCCATCACAAGTTCATCATGATAATTCCCGTCTGCTCCGAAGTAAGCGTCTTTCATTATCCCCTCAATTTTGAATCCCATTTTTTTATATAGATGTATTGCACGTTTGTTGTCTGCAACCACCCATAAAGTTAGTCTATGCATTTTCTCTTCTCTTGCAAGTTTTAACAGCTGCTCTAGCATAAATGTGCCTAAACCTACGTTATGAAAATCTTGATGAATGTAGATAATCAAACCACCTGTTCCTTTTCTTCTGGGGTGAGGATTTTTGTATATTTGTGCGTGCCCAACTATTCTATTATTATAGAGTGCAACCAGCGATATGTAGTTCTTCAGATTTGCAAACCATCGTTCAAGTTTTTCTCGTGTATATGGCGGCATTCCCCACTGGACAGCTTCATTTGAAAGGGAAGCATACATCTCTATTAGTTTTTCTTTGTCCTTTAGCAAAAGACGCCGAATTATAACAGTTTTTCCGTTCCTTAGCTTTACGCGAACTAATTCCAAACTTTAGTCCTCCTAGTTTTATGTCTTTTGAAAGTGGTTTCAGACATTTCTGATAGAAGTTGAGACATAGTTTCATCATTATCCTTCATACGAAGCTTAAGAGGTTCCTTGAAAGGTTCAGGCTTCTCATTCAGCTTCTTCGCAGTACTATAATTGCTTTCCAACGAATCACCTAACGCTTTATGTTAATTAATAACGGTGTTACTTTTATATATTATCGTAATACTATCAATCCTGCACATTCCATTTCAGAGAGGGTTGAAATGAATAAGGTTTACTTTGCAAAGAAATTGCTGGAGATATCAGAGGTGAAAAATAAGACCAGAAAGTTAAAGAGAAGCTAAAAGAGAGAATTAACAAGTTTAGACGTTACAGATTCTATGTTGATGGTCGGGTTTTAGATGTGGGAACAGGAAGCGGAATCGATTTGCTAGCATTATTTTCGATAAACCCCAAAATCGAGGTAGTGGGAGTAGATATTTCTAAGGAAACCTTGAAATTTGCAAGGGGCATTTTGCCTAAGGATAGAACTCACCTAGTACAAGCTGAAGTCACATATCTTCCCTTTATTAGGGAAACATTTAACGCTGTCAATATAAGCTACATGCTACATCACCATCCGCCCAAGCTTCTTAGGAAGATAATAGGCAATTTGACGGCAATCCTCTACTGGTACGTCTTCTCCGAAAAACCAATAAAAATGCTGAAAAACTATTAGGGAAAAGTTAAATTTCTATAAACTCGAAAACTAACTCTCACTATTCTTTTTAATCTAGCTCTAGAAGTCCATCTACGCCCTACAGGGAGATATAAAATAAGTATTATCACAACAATGTTGTATATTATAAGGAAAACCTAGTGTCTAAAGAATTGTTTTCAACACGGCTAGTTCAAATAGTATTTGCGAGTTTGGTAAAGATAAAGTTTTCGTTAAGATAAATGCGGTGGACTTTAGAAAGGGATGCTATACATCTCCCGAGGTTCTTGATGCAGTAATACGTGTCATCAAGGAAAACGAGATAAAAAACATTTATGTGATGGATAATTCAACACAAGGCAACTTTACGCGGTTGGTTTTCAACGTTACCGGGATAAATAATGTCATTAAGAGAAATGGAGCAAAACTACTTTACCTTGACGAATGTAAAAGCTTAAAGATAACAATAGGGAGAAATAAATACCAAGTGGATTTCCCGAAGATACTTTATGAACATCTCGTAGAAAAAAGGGAAAATACATTTTACTTGAATCTTCCAAAATTGAAAACTCATACGATGACCACGGTAACCTTAGGGATAAAGAACCAACTTGGCTTTTTATATCATGAAGATAGGAAAGAGCATCATAATACCTTTGAGCTTCATGAAATCTTAGCTGATATGTATGAGTTTGTTAAGCCTGATTTTACGATAATTGATGGAAAAGTCGCTATAGTTAATGGACACTATCCTCTTGAAAAAAGACTGGATGAATACATTGTACCAATGAATGTGCTGATAGGTGGAAGCGATGCTGTTGCTGTAGATGCTGTTGGCGCGAGAATACTTGGTTACACGTTGAACGAGGTAAAAGATTTGAAGATTTCCCATGAAAGAGGGCTTGGATGTGCAAATCTTAAAGGAATTACGATTGTAGGCGATATTTCTAGATTTAAGGAAAAATATTCTCATAAGTTCATAGGGATGTTACCTGAGGATGTGAAAATAATTCAGGGGAAAGAACGGGTATGCATCGAGGGATGTAGAGGTAATACGTTAATGGTTTTAGAAGTGTTACATGTCGACTATGAGGCGCATGGGCCATTTTCGATAGTATTTGGTAAGGGAATTGATTTGGAGAAGTTAGAGGATCTTTATACTCCAATAATGGTTGTAGGCCCTTGCGCAATAGATGAAGTTGGAAAACTTTTAAGGGAGAGACATGGGAAGAAGAATGTAGTTCTCATAAACTATTGCAATGATCTAGCAGCTGTCACAAATACCCTTCTGAAGTTTTCAGGGATTAAAGCAACAAGAATCGTGCCATTAAACCCAATAAAAGTAATATTCCTTCTATTACAAGCAAGACTTCATGGTTCGAAAGCACGTACCCCGTCCATTTTCTAAAGATCCCACTATCCTAATACTTAATGATGCTGTTTTCCACGTTCCTAATAATACGTTAGTACATAACAGTTCGAATAAAAGGTTGTATCTTCCAATATTCTTATATTAGCGATTCGTTATTTACGGTTTTATATGATTTAAGCCTCTAGACCTATTTTTAGTAGTTCTTCTGCTATTTTATTCGCTGAATGTCGTTTAACAAATTCTTCTGCTCTCTTTAACGTTTCACTTACTCTTCCCTCAAAAACATCCATTATTCTTGCTTCAAGCTCCATTAAATTCCTATACTTTATTACTTCCTTATCAAATGTGTAAAAATAGCCGACATCCGAGCATAAAATAGGATTAAGAGACCCCATACATAGATGAGCAGTACTAGACACAGCTATATGCTTAGGATGCCCCCTGTTTAATAATATAGCATCAATTGCCCCCAAATACTTATATAATTCCTCAATAGACGGCCTTCCCAACCTCACCTGTATAAATGGATACATCTGCCTAAGCTCTTTTAGCAACATAAATCTTTCAACATTCCTAACTAAACACAAATATATAAGAGATGGGTAACCTTCCTTTAAACTTCTAAGCATATGCAAAATTTCCTCTATGCCATAAAACCTCCCAAAAGTAAAAATGATTTTACCATCTTCAGGTAGTCCAATTTCCTTCCTCAGATTCACCTTATCTCCTTTTTTTATTGGATGGCAGGGAAAAGGAACAATGTGAATTTTCTCCGCTGGAAAGACCTTAGAAAACAGTTTCTTAAATCTTCCATCAAAAACAGCAATAGCATCCCAGTCAAACTTAGAAAAATAAGGATTCACAGGTAAAATCCCTTCATGTAAAATCGCAACAGTTTTCGCCTTTCTCTTAATCTTCGGGAAAATCTCAAGCAATTTACCAAGAGGTATAGAAGTTGGCTTCTCAACCATCAACACATCGTAATCCGATTCGAGAATAGGCGTAGGATCCAAGTAGAAAGAATTAAGAAGCTCCTCATCACTATATCGGTCACCATACCTTAGAAAAGAAAAATTCCTCACCACAAACTCCTCATCCTGCGAAAAGAAAAAATAAGTCCTACGATCTTCATAGCACCGTGGAGCAAAAACAATCAACTCATGTCCCTGCCTCAACAAAGCCCTTCCAATAAGTTCAGCGTGAATAGACACCCCACAACATGCGCCCCAACTAGAAATTAAAGCCACCTTCACCACAAAATCCCTCCATACAAATATCTCACCCCAAAATTTTATAAACCTTCGGATTAAAAACCGCTAACAACACCAAAACCAAACATGCCGCAACCAGTACGCCACCTGACAACCCAAAACTTTACTTGTGTAGCTGTCGTGTCACTATTCGTCAAACAGATAATCTAATTCTTTAAAAATAACAAAATGTTAAATTTTTGTATTCGGTTTTGATGGTGAAGTATTGAGGTATAAATATCCTCCCCGATAAACATTATGACGAGTATCAGCGTGACGCCAGTACGAGAAATATCATCTTGCTAATAACGGGATTACTCCGTCTCCTTTCGCAGATTTTCATAGTAACTTTTAAAATGAGGAAAATCGTAAAAGATCATAGAATGTTAAGATAGAAGAAACAAAATTACAATAATTACAAATTAGTTATTACTTCAAACGGTATTAGATGCCTCATAGAGTTTAGATACTAAATATTAAAAATGCCCGTGATGGATTTATCTTAAGATGATGTGGAGGAAAAGTGTTGAATAGCTCAAAAGGGGACAAATCGAAGTTACAAAAACAGAAACGTAGAGAGGCTGCGCGTAAAGCATGGGAAACCATCAGGAAGAAAAGGAAAGAAGCGAAAAAATTGGCAGCCAAAAATTCACGAAAGATAGAGGAATTTATATCTCCCAGACAAATGGCAAAGATTTCGCATCCTGAAGATTTCTTTCCCTTAAAACCTGTTAAAGTTAAGCCTCCAAGTTATAGGGATGTTATTATTCATCCGTTTAGCAAAGCTCCCCCTGACATTGTTTGCGGTAAATTTTGGGAGTTAAGATGGGCTTTCGGATGCCCATTCAACTGTGCCTACTGCTATTTAAGAGGAACGTGTAGAGGAAGAATGCGGCCAAGCTACGTTAAGTTGAACCACGTACTAGCTGCTTTAGATGAAGTATTTAATGACCCAACATTCAACGATGGAAAGCCTGCAATATTTAACAGCGGAGAATTGGCAGACTCTCTTATGAACCCCCCATTAATGGAAAAAATAGCGGATAAATTTGAAGAACAGAACAGACATAAATTGCTACTTCTAAGCAAATGTGGAACGAAAAGCATCGAATTTTTAGTTAAGAACCCGAGAAAACAGGTTATCTGTGCATGGAGTTTAAATGCGCCCAAAGTAGCAAAGCTATGGGAGAAGGGGGCTCCAAGTGTTGAAGATAGAATTCAAGCAGCAAAAATGGTACAAGACGCAGGCTACGATGTATGGATCAGAATAGACCCAATATTCCCAATAGAAGACTGGAAATATCACTATGAACTCCTTCTACTAAAAATATTTCACAAAGAACTAAAACCGAAGAGAATAATCTTAGGAACCCCAAGAGGACTATGGAAAACAATCCATTACGCTAAAAAAGCCGGAGTCGACATGTCCTGGACAAAATTTTTTGAAAAGGGAGAGAAAACTGGATGGGGATTAAAACTTCCATTCAACCTCCGCAAAGAAATATACCAATTCATGTACGAAAAATTAAAGGAATTAGGCTTCGATGAAAAACGTATAAGCATTTGCAAAGAAACAAAAGAAATGTGGAACGTCCTAGGATTTAAATATGTTCCCGGGGCATGCCAATGCTACGGAAATCATGTATTAGAACACTACAAATAAATCTTCAAGTAATGTGGTGACAACAATGAACCTTCACAAAGAAAAAACCGTAACGATCAAAAAGTCCAGCCTTCATAGCGATAAACCGGAACTATCTTCGATAAGCAAAACTCTAGACACATTGTTGAAAACCTATGAAAATCAAGGCTACAACATACAAATTATTAATAGAGCACATGTAGAAGAGGATGGAAACAACTTAACCGTTAAGCTAAGAAAAAAAGGCGACTTAACGATTTATATGGCCTTAATACCGAAATTAGATGGGTCTAAAAAACTATCTGTAATAAAAATAAGCGATGGCTCGGTTATCGAACGATTTATGCATACAAAAATCCCCCCAAAAGAACCTAACGACATAGTTTGCCCTCACTTCCTAGAACTTAAATGGGCCTACGGATGCCCATTCAACTGCGCTTACTGCTACCTCCAAGGCACCTTAAGACTGTTACCGACGAAGAAAAAACCGATGATAAAAGAATTAAAGAAAGTGAGAAGGCATTTAACCGCCTTCCTTAACATATCCCTAAATGAGCCAGAACTATTAAACACGGGCGAACTTTGCGACTCCCTAATGTATGAAAAAACAGAATACTCCATAACAAAAACACTAATACCCCTCTTCGAAGACCAAAAAATAAATCGCTCAAAACATAAAATCCTACTTCTAAGTAAATCAGACAAAGTAGAAGAACTACTCAAACTAAAAAACCATAGCCACGTAGTAACCAGTTTCAGCATAAACACGAACCAAGTTGCCAGAAAATGGGAAAAAGGTGCCGCAACCCCCACGAATAGAATCAAAGCAGCAAGCACCCTATCCGAAGCAGGTTTCGAAGTCAGAATCAGAATAGACCCAATAATACCATACCCAAAAACCAAATGGAAACAACAATATCGATCACTCATCGACAAAATCTTTAAAACACTAGAACCAAGCAGAATCACACTAGGATCACTAAGAGGACTATCCACAACCATCAGAATGACATACGACAAATCCTGGACAAAATACCTCAAAGAAAAATCAAAATGGGGCCTAAGACCACCCTCCACAATCAGACTCCAAGCCTACAAAAACCTAATCGCCCATCTAGACAAAGAATACGAATACCGTAAAGTAGCCCTCTGCAAAGAAACCATCGAAATGTGGAACAAATTAAACCTAAATTGGAAAACGTGCAGGTGTAACTGCATATGGTGACATCTAGCTCACGTAATTGGCAACTCCTAAAAGAAAAGGTTAGCAGACTTATATCTGAAGGTGAAAAGTTAAGAAAAATACATCCCGATGTATATTATGAAAAAGCTCGTAAATGGACACCGCTCAAACTTATACTCCTAATGATGTACGTAGATATCTACACTAAAATCATGTCCAAACAAAGACAAAAGTATCAAAAAATGTTCTACATAGATCCTTTAGCTGGTTCTGGCATAAACAAAATAAAAGATACAGGGGACTTCTTAGCTGGCTCACCCATCATAAGCATAGTATTTGCCCGTCCACTCTTCGACAAATACTTATTCGCTGAAATCGACAAGAAATATAGACAGGCCCTAAAAGAAAGACTAAAACATCTACTGTCACAGGAACGTTTTGAAGTACATAAAGATTGTAACGAACTACTAAATAAGGTTGCTAATGATATTGAAAACAGTAAAGAATCTGTGCATTACCTGCTTTTTATAGATTGCGAAGGTATGGAAGTTCATTGGAAAAGCATGCAGAAAATTCTCTCATATCCAGGAGACGTAATATTTGTTTTCCAAACAAACGAGGTATGGGAAACTATACATCGATGGAGAAAACACAAAACTGCTGATAGCTTCTTCGGAAACAATGATTGGCGTAACGCAACAACCCCTGAAGATCTACTAGAACTATATAAAAACCGTATACATGAAGTAAAAACAATAGAAGGATACCATCGAGAACTCATCGACGACATCACTATTAAAGGAGGCAGAGGCCCAGGATTCTTCCACTATAACGTCATATTTGCAACCAAGAAAACAAGAGGCGGGAGCCCGTGGTACTTCAAATTTATAGAGTACGCAAAAAAGAAAATAGAAAAATATACAGGTGACGCCATAAAAATAGCCTTAGACATCATAAACGGGCGAAGCCAACAACTTGACTGGTTCTTCCCCTTAACACGTCCCAGAGAACCAAGACATCGCACCTTAAACGAATACTTCCCTTAAATAACAGTAATTACACTTTAACATATCCCAACACATCTCAAAATAAGCATAAACATAACAAAACACCCAGTGAAACCTCAACACCAATAATAAAACCTTACCCATACACCCTTACTACCATAAAAACTAAGACGCGCAAACTAAAATAAACGTAATAAAAACAAATTTAAAGACGCCCAAAACCCGTAAACTTTTTAAATCAAACTCACAATAAAAATATAGCCACCAAAGCCCTCAAAACACCACAAAAAGTTAAAACAACAAACAAAATAATAAAAACACATAAACCGCAACAAATTTAAAAACTACATACAAAACAAAAATAACAAGCGGGGCTAGTCTAGCCTGGACTAGGACGTCGGCCTTCCAAGCCGATAACCCGGGTTCAAATCCCGGGCCCCGCACCATCAAATTTTACCTTTGTTTCCACGTTCAATTGTGTTTTAGAGCTTTTGAGTTAAGAGAATTTTCTGAGAAGTTAAATAGAGCCTAAACAAGGTATTTTGAATAGAGATGCAGAACCTTTTCAATCAATTATGTTTCAAGTTCACTTAGACTACATGTTGCCGACAAAATTAATGTTGATATATAAATGCGCAGTAAAAGTATCAGGTTAACAGTGTTATACCTAAATTTTGTCCTTTACATTTACGTAGAGCAACATTTAGAAATGACATAGAAGCAGGTATTGATGAATATTAGTCCTAATTCTTGCTAGTTTTTGACTTGTTATTTTTTAGTCGAAAATTTCTTTTTAAGTAAAATGTTCCCACAGGTTTTTGATCGGCTTGTCTTAACCGTATATAAACTTTGCTGTCCAACATGTTAATGTGGAACGTGATGAGGGTGTGGAGCAGAATGAAGGTAAAATCGTTAATATTAATTTTAATGATCGTTTTAATGGAGTTTTCAACAGTTGGATTAATGACTATGGGTGAAAATAAAGTTTTGGAAGAGCTTTCAAAGATAAATGTACCGAGGATATCGATTAACGGTTTAGATCCACATTTTAAAGAGTTTAGGAACGGTACACCTGTAACAGTTTGGGAAGAACAAATTATTAGCAAGGTAACAATATCTCCACTTAGTGGTACCCTAGATATTAGTGAGGGTATCACATTAAGTTCAGATATTGAGAAAAACTGGGTTACCGGGCTAAATGCAACAGGTTATTTAAGTGAAAACCTTGAAGAAATTTATAGAAACTCTATGGAGAGTATTAATGGTACAGGTGTGCTTGTTTTAGCATTCTTAATGACTGATGTTAAAGCTTTGAATGAATCGTTGTTTTGTGATGAGCGTGTTCGAATTGTTGTTGACGAGATTTTAAGATTCGCAGAAGAGGTTGGTGATGCTTCTATAGTTTTGGCTGGGAATTATTGTACTGCAATGAACTTAATGTATTTGTTAAGGTTGGCTGAGTTGGATCGCAGAGTTGGAGAGGTTTATTTGATTGTTTTAACTCATGGAGTATTAAATGAAACTTTGCATATCCACGGAATGCTAATGCATGGAAAAAACAGCGTAGCCGTCGTCAACGGCGAAACCTTAAAACATTTAGCAGACACATTGAGGATAAAGCGTTTAGGTAAGCTTAGGTTTATTTACTTGCCTTTCTGTAACATGGGCAAAGAAAGAAAAATCTACAATAACAGTTCTGTTGTGTGGTTTTTTGAGAAGTTTAGTGATGCGGTGATATTGACTTACAATGGAGAAGCGTATTTGAATGGAGAATATATTTGCTCTGTTCAAAGCGTTTTGTCTTCCGGAGTCTACGAGCTTATTGAAGAACACGTGTACTTACCTGTTAAGGTTATTGATAACTTCACTGGTGAGACTGTTGATGGTTATGTTGAATTTAGGGTTATGGATGAAATTAAGGAGCTGAATTCTACCGTTAATCCCTATGAGATTTACGATGATGAAAACAATGTAACTTTAGGGTTTAAACTTGGGCGGGGAACTAGTTCTAGAGGTGTTTATAAGGTTACCGTCCATAGCAAAAATGTTAAAGCAGTGATTTACCGTGGAACTCCTCCAAAAAGCTACACAAGAAAAAAATTTAAACGTATAATCTACGGAATCCCACCAAGATGCAAAACGTTTGGCAAAGCAGGTAAAATTTCGAAAATATGTTTTAAACATAAAACTAGAAGCATACCTGTCATTGCTGGAAGATTTTGGCGTCCACCAAAAGCCGAAAGAAAATATTTTGGAAATAGTCTTGACGGGAGACTTAGGGCTAGTATTGATGAGGTTAAGAGAGCAATTTTGCTTGTTGATGAGATTTTCGATGCAATTTACAAAAATTACTACGGAATTAAGTCTGCGGTTTATAGGTGGATTGACAAGACTTTTAATGCCCCTTGGAGCAAATGGATGCGCAACCCAGTAAAATCAACTTTGGATAAATCTGTTTTTCGCGGCGCAAACTTCCTAATAAAATTTGCAAAACAATATTTGAAAACAATTGCTTGCATTGCTTATCATTTAAAAAACGCTGGTAGGAGCTTAGGTGAGCTTGTC
>Ga0190367_1001630_pt1 | contig 12690 bp, 20 predicted proteins | sample 4872181011_MG_FD_171838 | JGI IMG/M metagenome (GOLD analysis project Ga0190367, IMG submission 171838) | Hydrothermal vent microbial mat bacterial communities from Southern Trench, Guaymas Basin, Mexico - 4872-18-10-11_MG | ecosystem: Environmental > Aquatic > Marine > Hydrothermal vents >... | reverse complement strand
ACCTCTTAATACTTCAACTCCTTGAACATGTTTATCACCAATTATCTTCTTCACCTTAGCTTCACGCAGGATCTTAACCCTGCTATGGGCCTTCAATTTTTCTATATGCTCTATGGGTAGTGGTTTTAATGGTATGGAATAAACCTTTCTTGCTATACCACTAAGGAATATTGTATCAGAGATTGCGTCTTCCCCGTAACCTATAACTGCTACTTTACGACCTTTATATAATGGTCCATCACATATTACACAATATGATACTCCGAGTCCTAGAAGTTTACCCTCTCCTGGTATGTTGAGTCTTTCTCTTCTAATACCTGTTGCTAGAATTACCGCCTTGGCCGTAATGGTTTCCCTCTTTGTAGCTACAGTTTTTATGGGCATGTTTTGCATCATTGATATTACATTGCCTTTCCTTATTTCAGCTCCCATCTTTAATGCCTGTGTTCTTATCCTTTCTAATAGTTCTTTTCCGCTAATACCATCAGGAAAGCCAGGGTAGTTATGTATCATCCTGGTACAACCAATATTATACTTCCATAGGTGGCTGGTTAACCTCAAAAATAAAACTTTATTAACACACTCCATACTAGAAATAGACTAGGAAATAAAGAGACAGGCGGCCGTCGTCTAGCCTGGATTAGGACGCCGGCCTTCCACGCCGGCGATCCCGGGTTCAAATCCCGGCGGCCGCACCACATCATATTAATCAGTATTCTTTCTATTTCCTCGCAGTTTCCGAGTGATTTAGAGTGTCTCTTCTTGGTTTCTGGATCATACCATTCCTTGTAGAGGTAGTATTTGCCGTTAACCTTTTTAACCCTATAAAAAACCATACTACCACACACTATTCTACCACCCTAGAACTGATAATAGTTTCCATCATTAATGAATGGACTGTGGTAGTATGGGACACAGTTAAGTGTGGCATCATTCACAATAGCCGCCTCCACCTATGCCATCCCAGGCTAACCAGGTCCATGTAGACCGCGGTGGAGAGAATCGGCATGGTCTTATACTTGACTTTAACATGTTCCTTCCTCAATGAATATTTCTTTCAGTTTATTCTGCAGCTCTACAACCATGAATTCTATTGTATCATTATCTTTTCCTTTCTCTTCGAACAATCTCTCTATGGCTGCTAGTATCAGCTTCTCCTCGCTGTAGAGTGATTCAGCCCTCTTCTCTATGTCCTCGGGAATGCTTTCTTAACGTTCTTATATGCTTCCTCACCCATTAGGTAGGCTATTGTTAATAGCGGGTACCATAGCTCGAACTCTCTGAAAGGCGCCTCTTCGCCTAGCTCTTCCCTAACCTTCCTCATAGCCTCAATTACTTCACCCACCCCCGTTAGCCTTGCAAGGTATAGTTCTTCTCTTACGTCCTCGAAGTCCCCTGGCTCTGGGTCGCGGCGCTCAGGGTTAGGATCAGGCGCCTTCTTCATCACTATCAGTATACACCTCTGCAGTATAATCTCGGGTGGTAGCTCAGTGTAACCCATGCATACTGGTGCGAAGTTGCTGAACAGCTTAATAATGAACGCCTCGTTCCTGCCGGCCTTCTCAACCCTCGGGACCCCTAGGCCCCTCTTGTACCCTGCAGCCACTATCTTGATTATTCTCGGTGTTAACACTGATTCATCAATATATAGAGTTGGACCAACAGCCTCTACGAGACAGTAGCTCGAGGCATCACTAGGATCTATTATTGGTAGTCCATGATATGAGGCGTAACCTATCACCAAGCCTAGCCTTGTCTTACCCGAACCGTAGGGTCCGAAAAGGAACATCCTCGGGAATACGCTGAAGAGGTCATAGTAGAATGTGGCTATAATGTATGCAGCTGTAACATCGTAGAGCTTGGGATCCCAATCCATATTAACGAACTGTCTTACCCTTGCCTTCAGCTTCTCCCCTATCTCCCTTATTGTTGGCGCCTCATTGCCCTCAAGGAATTTCTTGCCGGTTTCAACTCTCATTAGTGTGGGTAGGACGGATTTGCTAACACTCTTACTTGTAACTCTCACTGCTCTCCCGAGTACCTCAACCTTCCCCTTCGATAATGGTAGTGCTATCTTCCTCTCAGCCAGCCTGCCATCCTTTATACTCGGCTATGAACATAACAGGCTCTACATCATCAACCTCGATTAGCTTACCCTTTGATGTCTCCCGCCTGATCCTCCCATAAGCGTACGTTGCCTCCACTACAGCATACTCCTTACTGGTTAACTTGATGAAGCCGCCATGTAATGGTATTGCTAGCCCATCGCTAGCGAGGATTTCAAACACGTATCCATCGCTCTCAACGGTTAGAAGGGGCTTCTCCCTTGGCTTCAATGCTTCCTCTAGCTCTTTAACCTCGACTAGGTCCTCCCATTCCTCATAGTATTTGCGAAGGTACCCTGCTAGCTCACCCGCTATAATCGTTAATGCTTCATCCCTAGCATCTTCGCGATAGACTTTAGTGCACGGGTTAATGCTTCCTCACTTACTTCCTTCAGCTTTCTTTTTACCACTTTACCGCCTGAAACCATAGCGTAGAAGGTGATATCTTCCTTGCCTCTCTTGAACTTGAAGGCGTACCTTAACCCCTTATCCCTAATAACCATAGAGTCCTTCGTAACATTATGAAGTTCAAGCTCGACCTTAATTGTGGCTAGGCTCACTCTCTCCCACCTTCAACTATTGTTTTTGATGCTGTGGGAGTTGCCTTGAAGCACTTCCAACGGTAAACACAAAGGTTGCATAGGAAGGATCTCTCAGGCTTGGGTGACCTCTTCTCTTGAAGGCAGTGCCATAGGTAGAAGGCTCTCTTCACGGTCTGGTTCCACAGCTTCTTATCGAACCTTATATTGAATACTTTGACACGGCCATCCTTGCCGATATAGATGATGTAGCCTTTCCTCGCCTTGGACATAATCAAGTATGCGTTAACCTGGATAACATGCTGGTCGTAGGGTCTTTCAGGTATTTTGCTCGTAGTTTTCAACTCGGCGACTATGCCTTCCTCTGGGTAGTAGAGGTCCACATGTCCTACTAGTTTGAACTTCTTGAAGTCGTATTTTACCTCGACCTCGCTTTGCCAGCCATCCTCTCTTAGTAGATCCTGTAGTTGGTAGTGTATACCATTACCAATAGCCATGATAATATTCCTTACATCGAGGGTTGCCTTGGGAACCAGGCGCTCATAGTATGCTCTACGTAGGCAGCCAGAAACCTCACTAACATGTATAGTATTGTTATCTAATACTACTCTTTGGCCCCGCTCTATCAACCTACGGAACCAGTTATTTACGAGTCTCTCATCAATCACCATTACCATTATCTTCACCTAAAAGCTTATGATGCGGACATAAGCCATAGAGGCCACATATTGAGGAATCGGATGTGCAATAAGGATAATTGCAAAGGTAAGCCCAAAGAATCAAGGACCTTGAAAGAATGTACCCCCTTGGCCTGCTCGTATTAGCTTGTTTTATCAGCCCCATTCTCCACATTTTACGTAAGAGTCTTCCTAAGTGAACTTCAACTGCATGCCCGTAACCCAAGAGTTCTACAGCATCCCTAGCCTTGATGGTGACCTGCCTTTTCCACATACGTCCTCGAGTCTTAACGATAATAACCTTCCTGAGGATACCGAGTAACATAAATGTGTCCAATTTGCCCTCTCTTGCCCTCGTTGAAAAATGGTTAAGGGTTGAACGTAGACGCACATTAGCCATCACCCATAGCACGGATATGTAATAATGGACTTTGCCATAACTTCGATATCATTCCTAGTTATCACTATGTCCGTTGATAATAATCGAACCTCTATAGCTACCTCGCCACGCCTTTCGACGATCTCAACTGTTTCAACATGCTCAGGATTTACGAGAACAAGTTTCTGCCTCAGTAATGGCATTAACAGCTTAGTGGCCTCTTTAGCATCTCGAGTATTAGGCAGAATTTCAATTATTTCATCAAAGCCAGCAATCTTTACTCCTTCATATTTTCTCTTTAAAAGCTCTTCAACCATTGATTTTGGTTTTTCCTTAACTTGTTTCACAACTTGCATCTATATCACCTGTCTGCTATAGATTTCTACGCCAGAATATATAAGTCTTTCACAGAAAAGTGCTATAGAAATCCAACGTAATGTTTTTAAGCAACTTTCTATATAAGCTTCAATGGTGTCTGAATGGCAAGCCTCATTAAGAGAGTCAAGCTTCAGGCAAGGAAGACCAAGAAAACCGCTGTTAATCCTACTTTCTTTGTTGTAGTTCCTCAAGTCTTTGTGGCTGCTCTTGGCTGGCAGAAAGGCGACGAACTTGAAGCCATCATTATCGACTATGAGATTGAACCTAAAAAGAAAGTAAAGGGGATATTGTTTTTCAGGCGTTGAAAAAATCATTATTTTTCCTCTTTATTTTGTGGTTCAACATTTGTCAATGCTTTCTCTACAAGACGATTATAGATGTGCCCAGGGATCTTGATGGGCCCTAAAAATTCTACCCAAACTCTGCCGGCAAGGTTGAAATCCTTGGGAGGCCATGAAAGGTTGAACTTTCTAATTATTTCTCGTATGAAGACCCAATCTCTATAGTTTGATGGGTCTCTTATGAATTCATCAATTTCCCTTTGAATCTCGTTCCATTCTTTTAGCCATGTGTTTAGTTCTTTCCTTAATTCGGCGATGTCCTCTGCGGAAACGAGCCTTCCAAGGTCCGTGTTTATAATGTTAAATTTTTCGAGGACCTGATAGAACTTGAACCGGTGGCCTTTAACCCGATTCCTTATCTCCCTTGGCACAATCAGAAACTTTCTTCTAACCCCGTTCCCGGCTGCCCGCTCAATGTAGAACGTGGCATCCTCGTTGGGGATACAGTACCGGAGGATATAGGCTTCAATTGTTTCCTCTTTCTTCCTAGTTTTTGGCAATATCCACTTCAATAATGTGATGTTGGAAGCAACTCTTTTAACAGACCTTCGCCAAATTTTTAATTGACCGTGCCCCGCCGCCATCCTCTTCACCTTTTTATTTAGCCTCTACCTTGAGCCCGGCATACTCTAGGATTAGTCGATCAGCGGAATATGTTAGTTTAGCGATGGCCTCGATGTTTCTATTATTGTATGTTGCTAGTTCCTCACCGTTCTCTAGTACCGCTGTGATTTTCAGGCCTTCCCAGTCGCCGCGTTCCTCGCTATAGGCGGGTATTAAAAACTCTAATCTCACTCTGCTTCCTGAAGGTATGCCGCCAATACGATCCTTGATAATGCTGATTATGGCATCGGACTTGTAGGTCCTTGTGAAAACCGTATACTCTGATCCATCAAGCTTGCTAGTGGGGTAATCGCCGCTATTGAATTTCAGTATAGTGGTCTCGTAGACCCTAATCCACGTTGAAGTGCGATACTGGTAATAGATCCTGAACCATCCACGGCAATACCACTTAGCATTAATGATCTTCTTATCGGTCTCAGCGCGCACCCTAGTGTATAACGTTACGGTTATTTCCTTAACCTTCTTTCCGCTACTCGTTATCAGAGCATCCAGGCCGTGAACCTTACCCCTAATGAGCTCTACCAGCCCTATGTTATCGCTCTTTATGGTATCGGTACTACCATCCTCATACACCACTACTATCGCCATTTCAGTAACATTACCCTGAGTAGGCTTAGACATCCCTGGAATAAATAGTAGCGCAAAAACAAAGAGCCCCACAATAAACACTAATGCCATAATATTCTCTCTAGCCATCAACATCACCACCATTACTTTCGTTTAATGGTTCTATTTCCTCAATGGTTACTTTGACCACCTTACCATGCAGCTTACGGCCAATAGGATTAGGCACTGCTATTACGTACCGGATGCCCCATTTTGTAACTGTTCTAGGACTAATGACTACAGGAATAGTAGATCTTATTAAACAAGGAAATCTGCCAGCAGATGTAAATGCAAAGTTGACCTACCTTGCAAATGCTCTCTCAGGTTTTCTACTTAAGCTGATATACGAAAACATGCCTACAATAATCATTTCAAAGAAGTATTATTACTTTGTAAAGAGGGATATAGAGGAAGAGCTTATTGATGGTATCTGCAGGATGTTAAATGATGATCAAGGATATTTATTCTTAAAAATACTTGTTAGCATGTATGAAAAGTTTAGAGGAAAAGAGCTTTCCATTGAAGAGTTATTAAAGGAACTAGAAAAACTAGGTATACCACCTAATGTGTTTAGCGAACTTAGAAAGCAATAATATTACTTCTCTTTGTGTTCTAGGTAAAATGCTCATGAGAACACAACAGCGTTAGAAAAAATATTATACTTTTCTTTATGTATTCATGGTACTCTTAGTGCTGTTTTGAGGGCTCTTCTCCGCTTTGTTATTTCATCTTTAGAGTAATCTTCTAAGAATAGGGGGTTTCTTACTCTTTCCCTACATGAACCTAGTATCCATGAGACAATATAGTTTAGGTCTTGTTTGCCTAGTTCACTTGGCTTGTACAATTCATACTCATATACTGAGAACATCTTTGTAGAGAAGTATGCTACTGGTAATTTCATTCTCTCAAAGAACTCCGCTATAAGGTTACTATATGACCTGATAAGGTCGCTGTCTACATCTTCACTAAATATGTGCCATAATATGGCGCAGTCAAACCCGTAGAGGTAATATCTTAGTGGCTGCCCTATTTCTCTAAAGGCCCCTCTAAGTTTCCTCTTAAGGTCTTTAGGTTTACTGGTTTTCTCAAAGTATTTCAATTCCACCGCTATTAACATGTATTCGTCAATTCTTTTTTGGAGATCCTCAGCTATAAGGACTATATCAGGTTTAGCGAAAACCTCGGGTACATCTAGCTCGAAATAATCCTTTAGCACGCTTTCGTATTGCTCTTTAGGTATATTATACTCTGTATAGGCTCTCTTTATATCATTAATATTAAGTGACTTTATGGCCTCAACTATCTTCTTAGCTATCTCACGTTCCTTAGCCAACCCACCTCCCAGGAGTATATTATAGCCTCTATAGTTTATACATAATTTTTATATTCAATCAAATAGTGTTCTAAGAACTTTTCACACATATAAAAGAAGAAACAAGGTGTTTGGGTTTTCTTTACTGTTTTCTAGCTTTATGGTGAGTAGTTACTTTTCTTCGGTGATTTACGGGAACTATAGTATATTATAGGGTAGTTACTTAGTTAAGTAACATTTTTGCCATCACGGCAACATCAACTAAATGAAAGTAGTTACTTATCTATCCTCGTTTATGGTAGGGTGGCCACTTCTCTTCGCTGATTAGGTGTAACCATATTATATATGCTTGTATCAAGTGGCCGCTGGCCACTCTCTTATTGGGACCAGTAGTTGTATAATTAATTACGTGTGCGCATGGTGGGATCTAAGTGGGGCAGGTGGCAAGGGAATTGTAAGATTACAAAGTTGTAAGCATATATATTATAGTAGTTTCCGCATATGGTTGAAGGTGAATTGTAACTCTCACGGCAGTATAAACTGGATGAGACTCGTTTATACTTCTATATAGATTTGCTGGTTTCTCTAGAGTATATAGAGATACACTTTATTTATGTTTCGTTTTGGTATACTTTTTAAGTAACCTTAATATCTTATGGATACGCTACAAGTATGGGGTGTATGCTTCTCAGGGGAAGGGGTTTACGGTATGGCATCAACTAGTGAAATGATGGTTCTCTATAGTAGTGGTGAACTGTTAAAGTATAAAGGCTACTATGTTGCCGTGAGAGGTGGCAAAATCATAGACAAGGATAAAGACTTCTTCACCTTACTCAAAAGGTTAAGAGAGAAGTATGGCGAGCTAACCGATATAGTAATAGAGTATATTCCTGAAAAGCCTGTGGAACTAATAGTTTAATATCATTATTTTTCCTTCAACTAAGTGAGGGGTTTGTAGCGGTTGATAATAAGGGGTTTCTATGATAAAGCTCATGGTTACTTCTATGTTCTCGCGATACTTCATATCCACGATAAAGCCTATCAAGTTAACCTAATGGTTGATACTGGTGCCTCGGTTACAGCACTATTAGATCGTGATGCAATAAGAATATTTGGTGATAGACTTAGAAAGCTTAAAAAAGCGCCAAAAGACCTTGTTGGCATAGGTGGTTTCGCAGATACATATTACATTAAAAATGTGGAAATAGAGTTACTAGATAGTGTGGATCCAAACATTAGGTATAGTACGGTACTAGAGAGACTATTCGTTGTAACACACCATAAACACTTCAGGGGTGAAGAGTGGAAGAGAGTATCACAAATGCCAAGCCTACTAGGAAGAGACATACTCTTCAGAGCAAAAAGAGTAACCTTCGACTTCACAAAAACCCCACCAACAGTAGAAATGGAATTTCCAGAATCCTAAGCATGTTATGGATGTAAAGATGCTTTTATGGGTTAAGTAAAGCCAGAGTGTTTGTTTGGTTTTCTGTGGTTTAGCCCTAGTGTGCGGGTTTCTGGGCGTATTTTATGTGGGTTATGTGTTATTCATTGCAATTCTTTTATTTCGTTTATGATTTTGTCCATGTAGAGTGTAATCCAGTACTCGAGTGCAAGCGTTATCAGTAGTGCTATGCCGCCTAGTATTATTGTTTCCTTGCGGGCTGCTAGGTAGCATGTTAGGGTGTCCGCTAGTTGCTTTAGTAGTGGTAGGGTGTGGGTGAGGAAAAAGATTAGTGCTCTCAAGGCTCGGCGTCCTCTAGCTTTTTCAAGTGTTCAGGGTGCTCTCTGATTATGTGTTTTCTTAGTTCACTCACATACCTGAACCTTTTACCGCAGTATCGGCATTTAAGCTGGCCGTTGTAGACTTTGGTGCCCCTCTTACATGCCATTATGATGTGTAGGGCCTCGTATACTAGTTGGTCCAGGTTTCGGCCGTGAACACGTATAATATGGTATCTTAGGCTGCTTGGGTTACTGTATTCCCGCCACACCATGGGCAGACCCCACTCTCTATTATAGGCTTGTACTTGCCGGCTACGTACTCGAGTACCTCAATGTATAGTAGTGGCCTACGGTAGCCTAGAAGATACGCAACAACCGCATTATACAAAGTGTTAAGCTTAGCATAGCTCACCAACATAGCCTACTGGCCCTCTCGAGGGTTTCTTGTAGTCTTGGTAGGATTTTGTTTACGTAGGCTTGGTCTGCTCTTGTTACCAGCTTTGAGTATGCTTCGTCCGAGACTGTTATCTCTGAGTAGCGGTTTTGTATGAAGGCTCGTACCTCTTTGTCTACGCCAAGGTCTTCCATGACTTGGTAGTGGAATTTACGTACAAGCTTGGGTAATATGAGCTTGTTCTTGCGGGCATAAGTCGTAACATTCTTGGCGGACACATTCCACTTGCCAGCCCTGATTCTAAGCCATAGCTCTTTAGGCAGGTAAAGGTACTCGCAACGCTTAAACCCACGGTTATAGCCCATTACTACTCTTACTGCTTCACCTAGGTCTACGGCTCTAAACCTATGACTATTGTTGAGTAGGTAGCATGCTTCCTTAAGCCTGCCACCACTATACCCCATAACCTCGTAGACTAGGCGGTAGTCCACGCGGGAAACACTCTTAATAGACGAGGCCACATCCCCAGCCTTAACCTCGGGAGTGTGAACCCTTCTATCCCCACGCTTAACAGAGCCCCTAACCAATGCCTTGATACGCTCTCTATCCTCAATACCTATCCTGCCCGTTTCCCACAGGAACTGGGCGATCTTGCTTAGGACACTTGCATACCACTTGTTCTTTACGAGCTTGGGTACCCTAGAGTACTCTATAACCTTGGGTAACTTGCCGAAATAGGACATTAAGTCCCTTAGCGTCCTCTCGGTTACCTTCTTGGCTAGCCATTGTCTGAACTCTGGCTCGGCTGGCTTAATGAGTTTACCACTCTTAACCCTCTTATCACTCGAGCCATCACTGTGGTAAACCATGTTACATGACTGATATTCTGAGCTGGCCTTCCACGCCGGCGATCTCGGGTTCAAATCCCGGCGGCCGCACCACATCATATTAACCTCCGTAAGTTACCACTAACTATCAATCTGGTATTATGAACTAATACAATCTTATTTTATAGTGATAATATAGTTTTATGATTTATTGTGAGAATAAGTGTGAGCGAAGGTGATATGAGACTTAATTTAAATAAATAGTATGATACAGATATCTAAATATAGCATGGTGTATCTATTTATCTCTTGAAAACGTTTTTCAAATGGTGATGAAAGGTACATGAAGCTCTTCGTCATGGAGTATAAGCCTCCATTAAAAGCTTCCGTTCTGGCAGCAATTTTAGGTGTAGTATTTATTGTTATTGCTATATTTGCTCATTCACTACCGGAGCCACCACCATTAGCTTTTAGAGTTATGGCCGGGGTCTTGGGTTTTGCAGGTGTTGCTGCATGTGTATGGAATTTTACTGTGGGTAGGCGTTTGGCTAGGAATCTAAAGGTGCTTAGTGGAGGTTTGAGACTTACAGATTCGAAAGTTATACTCCCTCATACTATGAGGATTACGCCAGGAAAATTAACATTGAGAAAGATGACTCACCGTTCAGGCAAACATACTCGTGTTAGAGTGGAACAGTACTTAGACTATACAGGTGAGACAAGAGAGACTTCAGAAATTGATATAGCTAGCACTAAGGGTGATGTGGGTGGCATCGTTGGAAGAGTGTATCCTGAGTGGATTGTGTTACCTGTTTTTGAAGTTTCAGAACCAGAGTATAAGATTAGTGGTGGTAGTGTAGTATTTTGTATTGTACCAAAATTCTCCCATGAAGTCATGATAAGTAGGGGTTCCCTAAGAGTATCGTATGATCGAGATTTTGCACAGTTAACTATGGATACCTCACGGGATACTATTCATGGCAAAATAACATATATGAAGCCTCCTAATGGTGTATCGAGAAGTGTTAGAGTGGAATTAGAGGCTAAGTATAGGATACCTAAAACACGTTTAGGGATTATTGGTGGTGAGGGTATAGGCTTACGTGTTAAGATTGGTGGTAGACTGGTATTGAGGAAGACTCTAGCAGAGCTTAAGAACTCTGGAACACTAGAATTCAACTATCAGTTACCAAGAGTTAAAGAACCAAGAGTTATAGTTGGTGTTCACACTCAGCTAGAACCAAAAAGAATTGTAAAGACATTAGGTTTGGAACCTCCAGTAATCTTCGGGAGTGGATGGGAACTTGTTGAGGCCAGGATAAAACTGGTGCTTGATATACCAAGACATAGAGATGTAATTGATGAAGCGAAAATAATTATAAAACCTATTATAGAATTGGAGTGAGGAAACAGCCTACTTTTAGATTGCCTCTTAATTTATTGCTTCATTATCTTTCTAGGTTAAGCGAGTAATATTTAGCATTGTAAACCATTAAAATTTTCGTCATGTATACAAAGAGGGTATGGGGTGTTTTCTATGTGAAGTGTAGGGATGAAGCTAATAGGGTAGCATTGTTGACAATTATTATAGTATTATTATTGATAATATCAACTGTTATTAGCCTTAGCAGGCATGAATTCTTTACCTTTACGCTTAATAGTACTAGTACCGTGGATTATCACTGTTTATGACTTTACTTTGTAATGTCCACTATAATGTAATTGAGTTTCTTGAGTTCTGATGGTTTAAACTTTATCCCAGCATATTCTGTACCAGCTGCACCGATGACGTATTCCCTTTCCATAACATCTTTATCTACATAGGTAGGGCAGAGTTCGTGAAAGATGAAGGGCGGTACACCACCAATTCTGAAACCAGTATATCTTTCAACTTCTTCTGGAGAGGCTAGCCTTAACTTCTTTAATCCGCTTATCTTTTCTAATTTCTTGAAGTCTAGTCTCTTATCACCCGTTATTATGACTGCTATATACCTATTGTGCTTAGATTTAAGCAATAAACTCTTCAAAATATACTTTCTTAATACTCCAAGAGCTTTTTCAGCATCCTCGGTAGTTCTCCCACTCACTCTTTCATGAATAATTATCTCTCCCTTCACTCCAAGTCTTACCATAAGCTCCCTAACCCTCTTTATATTATCCTCATCCTTCATCTCCGTTAACCCTATTACACTATTATGTATACTTTGCTAAAATATTCTTACACTTATACACACCATATCATGGCTACATGATTAAATTTACTCCTGTAGAGAGGTCCTTTAGAAAGATATTTTACTTTAGTAAAGGGATATGGTTTCTCTAGAGGTGATAGTTTTTGGTCATAGAACTATTGTATCAGCATGATAGTTATCTCAAAGAGTTTAATGCTATTGTTAAAAGGGTTGTTGGAGAAAAGATTATTCTCGTCAAACAGTCCTAGATCAGGTGGTTTAGTTAATGATATAGGCTACCTCGTTAAGGATAATGAGAAGTATAAGGTTACCAATGTATATTTCGATAAAGAATCTAGTGATGTAATACACATTCTCAACATAAGCGAGCATAATATTAAAGAGGGAGATAGTGTTTGCGGAGTTGTTGATTGGGATAGAAGATATAGGATTATAAGATTATATACAGCAGCTCATATTTTAGCAGCCATAATGTATAGAGATTATGGAGCATTAATAACAGGTGGTAATATCTATCCAGACTACGCCTATGATGATTACAGTCCCGAGAGATTTGACCCAGAGATCTTTAAGGAAGCTATTAGGAAAGCT
>Ga0190367_1001629_pt1 | contig 12690 bp, 12 predicted proteins | sample 4872181011_MG_FD_171838 | JGI IMG/M metagenome (GOLD analysis project Ga0190367, IMG submission 171838) | Hydrothermal vent microbial mat bacterial communities from Southern Trench, Guaymas Basin, Mexico - 4872-18-10-11_MG | ecosystem: Environmental > Aquatic > Marine > Hydrothermal vents >... | reverse complement strand
GATTCTTGAAGAATTAAATAATCTCATAGAGAAATGCGATAAAGCATACAGCCAGCTTGACGTTTATGAGCCAGCTAATAGCATATACCAGTTTGTATGGAATGTTTTTGCATCCCATTATCTTGAAACAGTAAAGCGGAGAGCATACAATAGGGAGAACAAGTATAGTGAAGCTGAACAGAAAGCTGCATGGTATACTCTACACACAGTTCTCAAAAATTCATTGAAGCTTTTAGCGCCAATAATGCCATACATAACCGATTACTTATGGAGAAAAATGTATTCTAGTAAAAGCATACATTTAGAGAGGTTCCCAACACCTAATCCTCAATGGAATAAGGGCTATGCGAAGCTTTTGAAGAAATTTATGGAAGTTAATAGCGCTATTTGGGGTTTCAAGAAAAGAGAAAACATATCGTTTGCCCAACCTATTGAAGGTGTAGTTTACATAACTGAGGAATTAGCTCCTCTAGCAGAGGATATAAAAGAACTTCATAGGGTAAAGGAAATATGTCTTGGAAAACCCGAAGAAGAAGCACTTAAAATAGGCGATGAAGTATTCTTGGTTATAGGCTAAATAATAAATTTTCCTCTATCATAAATTAGCTCCCCATCAGCATACACTTTACCTTCCCTCATATCCTTAATCATGTCTACGTGGATTGCTGAGAAGTTTTTACCACCTGTTTCAGGAAAACCTCTACCAATAGCTAAATGTATTGTACCGCCCATCTTTTCGTCAAATAATATTTCCTTAGTGAAGACGTTTATCTCGTAATTTGTTCCGAAAGCAAATTCTCCAAGTCTTTTTGCCCCTTCATCAGTTTCAATAAGCTTCCTGAGGAAAGCCTCTCCTTCAACTGCAGAAGCTTCAACTACAATACCATCTTTGAATTTAAGCTTCACACCTTTCATTTCGAATCCTCTGTAAAGAACCGGGAAGGTAAATTTTATTGTCCCATCGGCTGAATCCTCTATAGGCGATGTGAAAACCTCCCCATCGGGCATGTTCTTTTTCCCGTCAGCATTAATCCATTTCCTACCTTTAACCGACAATGTTAGATCTGTTTCTGGACCCACAATGTGTATTTCGTCAACTTTACTTAGGAATTTAATGTACTTTTCTTGTTGTTCATGTATTTTCTTCCATATTGATACAGGGTCTTCCTTATCTACATGGCAAGCTCTGAAAACAAAGTCTTCAAAATCCACTGTAGATAGTCCTGCTTCCTGAGCCATGGACGGTGTTGGATATGGTAAAACGACCCATCTTAGTTCCCCTCTAGCTTCTCTCTCCATAAGTTTTTTCATTAAGGGAGCTCTAGCAGCATTATGCGTCTTTATTTTCTCCGGGTCTATTCGATTAAGTCTTCTCGCATTAGATGTAGCTAAAATCCTAATAAGCACGTTAGCTTTCTCCATGACCGTTTCAATGTGTGGCGGTATGTGTTTTAGCTGATTCTCCTTAGCATATTTATAATATATTTCCTCAACAATCTCATCGTAAAACTGTATAGACGGATAAGCTCCAGCCATAAGACAGTACTTGTAGATTTCTCTTGCTAAATCCTTTGCTATAATGGGAGATGTTATGAGTACTTCGTCTTTAGCCTTTACCTCGGTAGAATATTCTACAATGAGTCTTGCTAACCTAACAATTCTGATATCGACCATCATAAACACCTCGTCGAATTCTGTGAACTATTTTTAGCCACGAAGTTCTAAATAAAACTTTATTTTCAATGACTAAACATTTTATAAATGCTTAAGGTGCAGTATTTTGAGAAAGTATTTCTTTGAAAAACCGGGCAAAATCCGCGAATACTTACTAGCATCAATAGGGAAAATAAAACCGAGCATTATCTTAAAGAACACCTTAATAATCGACGTATATTCAGGAGATATACATAGTGGAAACATAGTAATATACAAGGACAGAATCGTAGGCATTCGTAAAGAAGATATTAAAGCTGAATTAGAAGTAGATGTGAAGGGGAAATACGTAGCACCAGGTTTCATGGATGCTCATATCCATATTGAAAGTACGTTATTAGCTCCGCTTGAGCTTTCAAAAATACTGCTACCTCACGGTGTAACATCAGTTTTTGCTGACCCCCATGAATTAGCTAATGTATTAGGCATAAAAGGTATAAAGCTTCTCCTTAAAATGTCTAGGAACGTTCCGCTGAGGATATTCATAGAGGTTCCTTCGAGAGTGCCCACTGCGCCTGGCTTAGAAACTACGGGAGCACAGTTAAACACCAAGGATGTAAGGAAGCTGCTTAAAACACCTTATGCTGTTTCTCTAGGAGAACTAAACTACCAAAACGTGCTTTATGGAAGTTACGAGTATTTGGAAAAAATAGTGATAGCTGATGAACTCGGATTAATAGTTAACGGCCATATGGCCGGGCTGAAGGATGAACTGCTAGATGCTATGATTTCGGCGGGTCTTGTAGATGACCATGAATGTATTAGTTATGAAGAAGCTATTGAGCGTGTTAGAAGAGGCTGTGCAGTTATGGTAAGAGAAGGATCTACGGAGAGAAACCTAGAAAACGTTATCAAAGCAGCAGATAAGGTTAAAGATACTAGAAAATTCTTAATGTGCACAGATGACAAACACCCTGATGACATACTTGCTGAAGGCCACATAGACTTCAATGTAAGGAAAGCAATAGAACATGGTGTTGACCCTGTAAAGGCTGTTCAAATGGCTACACTAAATATAGCTCAGCATTTCGGCCTTGAATATTATATAGGGTCTATAGCACCTCTAAGGAAAGCAGACATCGTTATACTTGATGATCTTGAAAAAGTAAAAGTTAACAAGGTTATTTTTGATGGGAAAATAGCTTACTCTGATGGAAAAGTACTATGGAATATAGGTAAAGTGAGAGTTCCTAAGTGGGCGCTTAGAACGGTTAAAATAAACCCCGAACTCTGCCCAAAGGACCTCATAATTACGGTTAACAAGCAGTATTCCAAAGCATTTGTAAGGGTAATGAAGGTTATCGAGAACCAAATTGTTGTTAAGGAGGAGAAAGTGTGGCTTAGCGTAAAGGAAGGTATCATAGCTTCCGATGTAGAAAGAGATGTGCTTCATATAGCTGTTGTTGAGAGACATAAGGGATTAAAGAACGTAGGCAAGTCCTTTGTTAAAGGATTCGGTATTAAAAACGGAGCTATAGGTTCTACCGTGGCACATGATCATCATAACGTAGTTGTTGTAGGTGATAATGCTAACGACATGTTCTTTGCAGTTAAAGAATTAGAGAAAATGGGTGGAGGATTTATCGTAGTAAGTAAACGCAGGGTCTTAGCGAAACTCCCATTACCGATTGCAGGCCTAATATCTACAAAGAAGGCAAGTACTGTTATTAAGAAAATACGTGAAGTAAATAGAGCCGCACATAGTCTAGGCTGCTCCCTTGAAAAACCCTTTATGCAGTTATCATTCATAACCTTGCCTACGGTACCTGAACTAGGCTTAACAGATAAGGGTTTAATAGATTCTAAAAGATATAAATTGGTAAACCCTGTAATAGCGCTTACTTAATTACTAGTATTTTTCAATAAAAAATAAATTATTTAGCAGCGAAAAATAAAGTAGTGTTTACTAATGACGACACTATTAGCCGATCTAATTAAGCATTTACTTTACGTAAGATACATTGACATGGAAACACTTAAGAAAATATTAAGAGTTACTCCGGAGGTCTTGGAGAAGTTATTAACATCGCTGGAAACTCAGGATCTTATCAGAATGTATGATGGTAGAGTTGAAGTATCTAATGTGATTGGGTTAGCTATTGCAGGGTTACGTGCCGGGTTAACCCACGACTCTGTGGCGGGAGGGCTTAATTGGAGAGATTTTGAAAGGTATGCTAGTAAAATGCTTGAAGCACATGGTTTCATAGTGTTTAGAGGTTTAAGAGGAGGGTTTAGTGAAGGACGTTTTGAAATAGACGTTTTCGGTTTCAAAGAATCTTTGGCGTTAGCTATAGACTGTAAACACTGGAAAAGAACACACTTCGGCATATTGAGAAACCACGTTGAAAGACATATTTCAAGAGTAGAACTACTTAGTTACGCTATAAGAGCAAGGGTAGTTGATGTAGGCTTTAGAAAAGGAAGAATTCTTCCAGTAATAGTGACGTTAGCTGAGCATTCTAGAAATGTCATAAATAATGTTCCTATAGTACCAATATCTAAGTTTAACGATTTCGTACTAAACGCTAGAAAATATATGGAGGAACTAAACTTAATATCCTTCAAAGTTTAAATTTACATTTGACTTAAATCTACAAAGGGGGTTTAAGTGTTGAAGGTCGTACTTCCTGAAGCTAAAGCTTTTGCAAGTGTTGTAGAGGCCTTATCTAAGGTTGTTGATGAAGCATCTTTAAGATTTACACCTGAAAAGGTAGTTTTGAAAGCTTTAGATCCAGCTAAAGTTTCAATGTTCATTATGGAGTTTCCTTCAACACTTTTCGAAGAATACGATGTTAGTGAAGAAGTTAAAATAGGTTTTAACACAGCGGTCCTACTTAAACTTCTTAAAAGAAGTAAGAAAGGAGATAAGCTGGAAATCTCTCTCGAAGAGGGCCTCGCCAAATTCTCCATAATAGGAGCATATTCTAAATTATATAAGATATTAAACATTGAAACCACAGAGGAGGAACTTCCTGAACCCCGGTTAGAACTAAACGTTAACGCTATAATCCTCTCGGATCCACTAAAACATGCTATTAAGGATGCAGAAACTGTAGGAGATATCGTCGAGTTTCTAGCAGAAACAGAAGATGAACTAATAATTAAGGGTAAGGGGGAGAAAGCGGAAGCTGAAACAAGGATATCTAGAGAAACTGGTGCATTAATTTCTTTAGAGGTTAAAGAGCCGTCAAGGTCCACTTATGCCATAGAGCATATAAAGAATGTTGTTGCTTTAACTAAAGTAGCCGATACTGTTGAAGTGAGTTTCTCAACTAAGATGCCTTTGAAATTAGCGTTCACAATTTTAGGTGAAGGTAAGGTTGTTTACTTTTTAGCGCCAAAGGTTGAGTAGAAAATTAAATAGGCTTAATGGCTATAACGTACTTTTCCTCACCTATCTCCCATTCCTTAACATAGCCTTCGTATTTTGTAGGTTCCTTAGGTACTATCACTAAGCTTTTAGCTCTAACTTCCTCCATTACGTAGTTTCTCCATTCACTAAGCATTCTAGCACTTGCTTCATCGGGCACCTTAACTATAACGTTTATGAAAGCGTCTACAGGTAGGTCAAGTTCTTTCCTCATGAACTGTATTCTCCTAACAATATCTCTAGCAAGCCCTTCTGCAGCAACTTTTTCATCTATTTTAACATTTAGGAATACTTTACCATGCTCAAAATTCTTCAATACATAGTTTTCAATACTTTCCTCTTCTATTTCGACATCATCTTTAGTTATCTTATATGATTTATCATCTATACGGAGCTCATACACACCTTTACTGAGAATATTTCTAGCTATCTCATTTCCTTGTTTTTCAAATATGTCAATAGCCTTTTTCATATCCTTTCTTAACACTGGACCTAGCTTAGAGTAAATAGGTTTAACCTTATACCTAACATACTTACTAATTGCTTCTAATGGCTCTACCCTAACTTCCTTAACATTAACCTGCGATGCTAATACATCGGATATGCTGCTTATATATTTGAACATTTTAGAATCGTCTGTTACTATGGCTAGTTCAAGTAGTGGTTGTCTAATCTTTATACCAGCTTTCATTCTTGCTGCTGCAGCAGCTTCAACAACTTTCTTAGCATACTCCATGGCCTCCTCTATATCGTCTCTTATCATTTCTTCATTGTAGCTGGGCCACGTCATCATGTGTATGCTTTCTGGTAGATTTGGTTCTGCAGGCTTTATAAATTGCTGATACAATTCTTCAGTAATGAATGGCGTTAAAGGGGCTAGTATTAGCAGTAAGTTTTTGAGGACATAGTAGAGCGTTGTATATGCTGCTATTTTGTCTGGGTTTTCTGCTTCAACCCATACCCTTCTTCTAATAAGCCTTATGTACCAGTGGCTAAGGTCTTCAACTATGAAGTTCCTAATCTTTCTTAAAGCTTCGTGTATAAGCGATTTACCCATTAAATCATCGACATCCCTTATGAGCCTATTTATTCTTGAAAGTACCCACTTATCTTCGAATTTAAGCCATTCCTTCACTTTCTCTATGCTCCACTTAGTAGGATCATATTTGTCAAGACTCATGTATGTGGATGCAAACACGAAGATATTCCATAGTATGTTAAGGTCTCTAAATGCTAAGTCAAGTTTCTTCCATGAGAATCTAACATCTTCCCATATGGTGTTTTGCAAAACCCAGAATCTTAGAGTGTCTGCGCCATAGTTTTCAACAACTTCATCTACTGAAACATAGTTTCCAAGGCTCTTATGCATCTCCCTTCCTTTCTCATCGAGCATGTATCCGTGTACAACAACTTTAATGTATGGTGATTTTCCAAACCCTAATACTCCTGACCTAAGTAGGCTGAAGAACCATCCAGCTATTTGATCGTGTCCTTCAACAATGAAGTCTACCGGGCTAAGTTTTTCATAAAGCTCTTTGTTTCTAGGGTAGAAGAGGCTTGCATAGAACGCTATTCCACTATCAAACCATACATCTAGTACATCAGGTACTCTTATCATTACGCCTCCGCATTTGGGACATTCGAGTTTAACTTCATCTATCCATGGTTTATGTAGATCTTTAAGTTCAAGCTTAGCTAAGGACATGCGTTTTAATTCTTCAACACTTGAAGGAATGAATATATTTTTACACTTGCTGCACTCCCATACTGGTAAGGGTATTCCCCAGTATCTTTGCCTTGAAATAACCCAGTCTCTTAGCTCTTTAAGCCAATTCTTAAATCTCTCCTTAGCCCACTCTGGAACCCAAACTATTTTATCTGCTTCTTCAAGCATTTTATCTTTAAGCTTAGTTACAGTTATGTACCACTGTTCCGTTGCTCTAAGAACTAATGGTGTTTTGCATCTCCAACAAACAGGATATTTATGGACAATAGTTTCCTCGTAGAGTAGCAAGCCTTTTCTTCTAAGATCCTCTATAATTACCTTATTCGCTTCTCTAACATGTAACCCTGCGTATTTTCCAGCCTCTGAAGTAAATACTCCGCGCTCATCTACGGGACTCACAATAGGCAAGCCATACTGTAGCCCTACATTGAAATCTTCTTCACCGTGGCCTGGAGCAGTATGCACTAAACCTGTACCTTCATATGGTGAAACGTAATGTGACAAAACTACTCTATGAGTCTTATCACTCCTATATTTTCTCTGGGCATCAACTTCTTCGAGTAAAGGTGGAATGTACTTTAAACCGCTAAGTTTCGTGCCCTTAAATTCTTCAAGAACTACGGGTTCTGCTCCAAGTTTCTCAAAAACATGTTTAAGCCTAACTTTAGCCAATATTAGTTTTTCACCATTATATTCTACTTTAACATAGTCTAAGTCTGGGTGCGCCATCACAGCCATGTTTGCAGGAAGAGTCCATGGAGTAGTAGTCCATATAAGTAAATACTCTTTTTCACAGCCTTCAACAGGAAACTTAACGAATATTGACGGGTCTTCTAGATCCCTGTACTCTTGGACCTCATAGTCTGCTAATACTGTTTCACAGCGTGGACACCACCAAACAACTTTAACGCCCTTCTTTAAGAGCCCCTGTTCATGAACTCTTCTAATGAGCCACCATCCTGACTCCATGTATTCTGGTCTTAAAGTATAGTATGGGTTTTTCCAGTTCATACTTACTCCTAAACGTTCGAACCTAGCACTCATAAGCGAAGCATTGGTTAATGCAAGTTTCTTACATTCTTCAATGAACTTTGATACACCAACTTTCTCAACTATTTCCTTTTTACTCTTTAAACCGAGTTTCTTCTCAACAGCTACCTCTATGGGTAACCCGTGAGTATCGTATCCTGGCTGATCCCATACGAAAAATCCTTTCATCCTGTAATATCTAATTACGGTGTCTTTGATTGCTTTATTCCAAGCAGTACCTATGTGTGGAACATCGCTTGAAGGATAAGGTGGGCCGTCTAGGAAGTAGAATTTAGGTTTCCCCTTTAGCTTCTCTCTTAGCTTATCGTATATTTTTCTCTCTTTCCAAAATTTCAATATCTTTTCTTCGATTTCTAAGGGCCTATACTGCTTCTCCACTTGGCCAACAGTACCCATTTGAACACCCTTTAAAACCGAATAAGACTTAAGTTCACTCTCAATAAAACGCCCTTTAAGCTTTTAACTTTTATCTTCTATGGGATGGAATAATTTTTTCTACAACGTCTACTTTAACCTTTAACTTAAAGTTCTCTTCAATACTCTTCTTAACTGCTTCAGGGTCTTTATCGAAATTAAGAATTTCTAAATATCGGAACTCAGGAACAACAATACTTTTATGGACAATAATGTTTCTTCTTCCAAAACTTTTCTCCAAATACTCTTTAACTTCATTAAATATTTCTTCATCGAAAACGGTAAAGTATAGTCTAAGTACTTTCATGCTATTTCACCTATTTGTTACTGCAAAAATAATATTAATTAGCAGTTATACATATCTTTTAAGACAATGGACGTCAACGTAGTTTGAGGAGAAACAATGGTTAGAAAAGCGAAAAAGAAAAAGAAGAAATTAAAAGAAAAGAAAGAGGAAGAAAAGAGAAGAAGTATTGGACCCATAGTACTATTAATTTTATCAATGATTATGCTTGCTTTATCGATAACCTTATTTGCTTGGTTTATTATGTCAGAAGCTAATTTAAGCGAAATATTACGCATATAGTAATCTCAGACCCTCGTTTTCTTCACAACTCTGTACTCGGCAAACTCATCATCGACTCAGTATAGTTTATGCTACTGGAAAGTTTAAACTTAACCGTAACTTAAAAATGAGAACAGGGAACAGTAAAGTAGTTAGGTGGTAATACGTGGGTGGAAGGCAAAGAACAACACTCTTCATGGGTATAGGTGAAACATCTAAGGAACAGGAAAAGGGTAAGGAGAAGAAGAAAGGTAAGAAGAAAAAGAAATGAGGCGCTATGTAAACGAAAACTGATGTAGATTTTCTATCTAGTTTTAGGTGTAATTATTGTTTCTTAAACCTAAAAGCCCCTACCCTTACCCCCCACCTAGGAGAACATCCTATATTGCAATAGCAATACCTTCCAGTATCACATTAACCGAGGAAACACTATACCTTAAAACGATAAAAGTGGGGATCATTGCTAGAGCTGCTGCTATACACAGAGTAGATGAGATAATAGTTTACAATGACAGATCGGAAGCACTTCATGAAACCAAAATAATTGTAGATGTGCTAAAATATTTGAGAACACCACCGTATTTAAGAAAGAAGATCATACCCTTGAAGAAAACGTTGAAATATGCTGGGATTTTGCCTCCACTTCAAACACCTAATCACCCGCAGCAAGCTATGCTCAGGCAAGGTGAAATTAGAGAAGGGCTTATTGAAAAGCTAGGGAAGAAATATGCGCAAGTTGATGTAGGTGCGAAAAAGCTGGTGAAAGTAAAGCGTAGAGGAAACATTAAAGTTGGTGATATAGTTTATGTTAGAATATTAGATGAAAGCTCATTCTTAGGTGAAATCGTTGACGAAAACAGTGTAAAGTACTATTTATGCTTCAAAATCTCTACATGTAGTAGCTTTAAAGAACTGTTCAAGAGAAAATGGGATTTTAAAATAGCGACTTCCAGGTATGGAAGGAAAGTAAATGAGGTTTTAGACTTAATTAAGAGGGTCATTTCGAGAAAAAGTAAAGTACTAATCGCATTCGGTGCACCTAAAGAAGGTCTATACGAGATAGCTTCAAGGCACAGATTAAATGTTGAGAAAATATTTGACATCGTAATTAACACCATACCTTACCAGGGAGTTCAAGTAATTAGGACTGAAGAAGCAATTCACGCAACCTTGGAGCTTATATCTCTCTTGGAAGCAAGTTCTACTAATTTAGTTTAGTTAAGCAGCTTTTCTCATAAAATCTTCTTAACAATTTCCTATTTTCAAAATTGAAACACCATAAGCTTCGGCTGAAAGTTACACCTTTCAGACTTAAATGAGGTCTCAAAATCTTCTCGTAAAATACGGGCTTTTAGACGATAAAGAGAAAGGAATAAACAAATGTTTTCGAGTAGCAAAACCGGAGGGACGTATTGGACTTAGCGAGGTAACATATATAACAACATCACCAGAATCGGTCAGATATGTATCTCGTACTTATGGTGTTAAAGAAATCTTAACTTCTAATGAATGGAGAGAATTATTGATTAATGCTGAGTTGAAAGATATGGTAAAGATACATAAGGTTTATACTTTTGCATTAGAAGTCCAGCTTTCAGAAGGTTTATTAAAGAAGCATTAGCTCTTCCCAAGGATTTCTTCGAATACTGAGGGCATGGAATATATGTCGGAAAGAAATAATGCTCAAAAATGCTACGTAACTACTTTATTCTGTAAAGATTCATACTCTTATTTCGTTAAAGTAAAATGTTAATACTGCAAAAAGATAATATGAGGAAAACTGTTATGATGCATGGAAAAAACATAATTCACACTATAGGACATATTATGTATATTATATTGTATTGCTCACTGATTATAGTTTGCTTCTTTTATAGCCAAGCATATTTGAAACCATTCTTATACCTCGGGTTAGTAATTTTGGTGCTTGGGATTACTTTCGTAATATGGGCAAGCCTATCGCGTAGAAAAGGATGTATATTAGCTGAAAAAAGTATTAGCAAAGAAAACCTTGTAAAAAGCGGGCCTTATGCCTTTGTCCGACATCCTGAATTCTTAGGGCATATATTGATAGTCTCCGGATTGGTTCTAATATCGCAGCTCTGGATTAGCTTATTCATTGGTGTAATATTAATTGTTTTACTATACATTGCTATGCTAGACGAGGAAAAGAAGAACATAGAAAAGTTTGGTGCCGCATACGAAGATTATATGAAAAAAGTTCCGAGAATAAATTTGCTAGCTGGAATTATAGGACAAATGCGCTGCAAAAAGAAGAAAGTACGACGTAAATGATAATTAAGATGCGCACCCGCTATTAAACGATAAGGTACGAAGTGTTGTGGGGAACTCAAGTGCGCATAACTATACTTCGCTCTTTCTAAACTGTTATACTTCTTTTGCTAATCCCTCATGCTACAAACGGTTATATTCAATAAATTGATAGAGTTTGGAAGCATAAACTCTATAAACTAGTAGTGTATTGATTAACCATCTGACCTAGGGTAAGGTGTTGAACTATGGGTGCAAGGAAGAAGCATGCGCCAAGAAGAGGAAGCTTAGGAGTTAGGCCGAGAAAGAGAGCTGCCAGAATAGTTCCTAGAATAAAGTCCTGGCCTGACCCGGATCTACCCCAGCCTAGATTATTAGCTTTCGCAGCTTATAAGGCAGGTATGACACATGTACTTATGATCGATGATAGACCACACAGTTTAACCCATGGTAAAGAAGTTTTTAAACCAGTAACTATTCTTGAAGCTCCCCCGCTTTACATCTTAGGTTTAAGAGCTTACACCGTACACCCAGTTAAAGGTATGCTTACATTTACTGAAGCATGGGTTACACCACCTAAAGAACTTGAAATTTACAGGAAAATACCCACATTACCTGAAACGCTAGATCCTGAGCCCAAGCTTAAACTTATTGAGGAGAACATAGATAGAATAGTGGATTTAAGAGTTATTGCTGCAACACAGCCTAAACTTGTAGGGGGACTGCCTAAAAAGAAACCTGACCTAATAGAGATAAGGATTGGTGGTGGAACTATTCAAGACAGACTAAAATATGCTATGGAAATCCTAGGTAAGACTGTTCATCCTAAAGAAGTTTTTGAAGAAGGAATGTTTGTTGACGTTATAGGTGTAACTAAAGGCCATGGGTTCCAAGGAGTTATTAAGAGATTTGGTGTAAAAGAACTTCCAAGATGGCATAAACATAGAAAAGGAAGTAGAAGATTAGGCTCTAGAAGCCCAGGAATAGGAACAATAAGCCCTGTACCTCAAGCAGGTCAAATGGGATTCCATAGGAGAACAGAATACAATAAGAGAATACTGAAAATAGGAGATAATGGTTTAGAAGTTACACCTAAAGGAGGTTTCATAAACTACGGTATTGTTAAAGGACCATATATTATGCTTGAAGGCTCAGTTATGGGTCCAAGAAAAAGAATAATTATTCTAAGATATCCTGTAAGACCACCACCCTACATTCCAGAACATCCACCAAAAATAGTTTACATTAGCCTCGAAAGTAAGCAAGGTGTTTAGAAATGTCTGAAATATTAGTACCCTTGAAAAACCCCTTAGCCAAAGTACCTGAAGAACTTAAAATATTTGATCTTGAAGGCAAAGTTGTTTCAACAATTAAAACACCTCCAATATTCTACGTACCTGTACGTATTGACTTAATAAGAAGAGCTTTTCTCTCAGCTTTTACAGCAAAACTTCAACCTAAAGGAAGAGACCCGATGGCTGGTAAGAGAACTTCAGCTGAATCTTTAGGTGTTGGTCTAGGCTTAGCTAGAATACCTAGGCAAAAAGGTGGAATAAGAGGTAGATTTGTCGTAAGCACTGT
>Ga0190367_1001628_pt1 | contig 12691 bp, 9 predicted proteins | sample 4872181011_MG_FD_171838 | JGI IMG/M metagenome (GOLD analysis project Ga0190367, IMG submission 171838) | Hydrothermal vent microbial mat bacterial communities from Southern Trench, Guaymas Basin, Mexico - 4872-18-10-11_MG | ecosystem: Environmental > Aquatic > Marine > Hydrothermal vents >... | reverse complement strand
GACGTAGCGGCTGGCAACCACACCATCTACGTCAAAGCGGTTGACGGTTTGGGTAACAGCGCAGAGGCATCAGTCTCCTTCGCGGTGAAGGAGGTGCCTAAAGTACCTCTTGGACGCACTCTCGCCATCCTGATCGCGGTCATCCTCATCGTAATCGCTGCAGCGATAGCAGGGCTGCTCTTCTTCCTCAAGAAGCGCCGCGAGTCCTCCGAGTAGTTCGGAATTTTTAGACAAACCTTTATATCACGTATTTCCTACATCCGAGATGGCCAGAACTAGTAAGGGATACTGGCTAGCACTGGTTCTTGTCGCGACCTTCGTACTGTCGTTGGTGCCACTTCCGCCTGTAACAATAGCACAGACTCCGCAGAAAGGACCCCCCCTCGACAAGGTAACCCTTGAGGTACGGATGTATCAGGAGAAGGGTATCAAGGACGTAGCTGCTGGGCAACTCGACGCATTCCTCTGGATGCCTCCTGGCTACTGGTACAAGATGCTGACCCCCGAAGAACGCGCCGCGCTCAAGCTAATCCGCGTTACTTCGACCTTCTGGAGTCTCGTCTTCAACCCTGTGTGTACAGATCAGGACGGGGTGCCCGGCAGCAAATCAGGCTTGTTCATAGATAAAGATAACAACCCGCACTTCAATCCATTTGCATTACGTGAGTTCCGCTATGCAATGAACTGGCTGATCAGCAGGAAGTACATTATTGACGAGACGCTTCATGGCTACGGTGAACCGATGTTCTCCTGTATTATGCCCACCGAGCCTGCGATCGATCAAGTGAGGAGCGTTTACGCTGAGTTAGGTCTTACCGCTGAAGGAGACTATGACTACGGGTTCGACATGGCAATGAGCGCTCTCACGGAAGCTAACCAGTCTCTCAAGAGTATTGGATATATGATCGTAAAGGTCCCAGATAGTAGCTCTCCTGCAGGCTATTGGTGGTACTTTACAAACGAAACAGGTAGCGTGTATGAACCTGTTACGATTAAGATGCTCATTCGTGTTGAAGACGAGCGCCGACTAGAGGGGCACCTTGTTGCTGATCTCTTAAACAAGTTGGGTATCCAGGTGGAGCGTATTGAGGCGGATCGATGGACCTGCATCTACACCTGCTACTATACAGACCCAGCTGACTACGGATGGCATATCTACACCGAAGGCTGGATCTCCATGAGCGAGTTCAAGTATGTAGAGTACACAATCGCTCAGATGTATGCACCTTGGTTCGGCAACATGCCCGGCTGGGGTGACCCCACCGCCTGGAACTACAAGAACGACACCATCGATGAACTGAGCAAGAAGATCTGCTTCATGAATATTACAGGACCCGAGGAGTATTGGGACACCGTTAGAACTCTTATCAGGATGGGCATCCAAGAGTCCGTACGCATTTTCATAGCTACGAACGATGCCTACGCTCCATTCCGCGTTGACTGGGTCACCAGCCTCGCATATGGGCGAGTATCCGGTCCCTTCAACGTCTGGGCCTTCCGCACAATGGACACCCCAACCCACGAGCTAAGAGCAGCCCAGTTCTCCGCACGCGGCGTCCTCTTCATGAGCGCCTGGAACCCCATGTTCGGATTCTTCGACATGTACTCTCACGTCATATGGAACGCGCTTCACGACATGGTCGCGGCACCCGACCCTCAGGAAGGTGAGCCTATACCCATGCGCGCCACCTGGAAGATAGAGCACAACGTCCCAATACCCGACGACGCCATCATGTACGATTCCAAAGCCGATCAGTGGAAGAGTGCCACAGACCTAGGTATTAGCGGAACAACCGTCAAATCCAAGATAACGTTCAACTACAAGCTATCTCGTTGGCACTACTCCGTACTCGGTCATGACGTAAGCATGAGCGTGTACGAGATCGTAGGCAGCTTCGCTATGGTGAAGGAATGGGCCTCCTATGACGGCGATGACGATCTCTACTACGATCCCATCATAGACATACTGAACACCGAGGCTCTCGAACCTTACAAAGCTTTCAGAATTGTAAACGATACTGCTATCGAAGTATATGTTGACTACCACAACCTCGTTGATGACAACATCACCGCTTACTACTACTCTCTCTGGACCAGCCTACCGTGGGAAGTCCTCCACGCGATGGAAGAGCTAATGATTCGTCCTAGCGATTTTGGTGTCTCCACCCAGTACTGGTGGCACCCCTACTTCGGTTGGGAGTGGTTTAACATGATCTCAAGCTCGCACGTAGTCGATCTGAAGGCTGCAGCAGAGGGTCTGCTCAACGAAGGTCATACTCCGGTCTGGCTTAACGGACTTGGATGGTCGCCCGATCCCAGTTCTCGCTATTCTGCTCTCATCAGCTGGATCGACAGCTACGGTCACGTAGCTGTCAGCAACGGACCCTTCTACATGGAGGAGTATAATCCTTCACAGATGTACTGCGTACTGAAGGCCTTCCGTGATGACACCTATCCCTTCACAACCGATTACTGGCAGAAGCAACTGAGGCTTCAGGTCCTTGAAATCCGAAGCCTAGAAGCTCCTGACCTCGTTGTCGTAGGAGAGGAGATTCCGATAACCGCTAAGGTCTACCTCGTCGAAAAGTATCCAGAGGCTAGCGAAGTTGTTGCAACTCCCAACGAAGCACCCATTGTTACCGTCTCCTTGCTCAACGCTTCAGGCATTACTGTTTACTCAGGGTCTGCTAGCTACGATGAAAGTATAGGCGCCTTTACGTTCACGATACCCAGCAATGTGACGAAAGCCCTTCCCTCAGGCGTTTACACCGTTGAGGTAAAGGCATACCAGGTCGTCGGCGGCTATCCCGCAATCTCCTCCACTACCATAGTTGTCACATCACGAATCCTACCCATCACCATCGACATTATCGGCGAGGGTCAGGTCCTTATTGGTGGTGTCTCAATTACACCCGGCACTACCCTGAAGTACCCAGAGGGCTCTATTGTAGTCGCTAAAGCCGTTCCTGCGGAGGGCTACAACTTCAGTCACTGGCTGCTTGACGGTAACTTCCTAAGCAGCGAGGAGGAAGTGACCGTGGCTGTTGATGCAGCACACACCCTTACTGCCGTATTCATTCCAATAGCTCCAGCACCTCCAGAGCTACCCTCCCCGCCCTACTTCACCGGTACTGAGTACGGAATAATTGGGGGTGGTGCAGCTGCTGCGGCAGCGATCATCGGTGTAAGCCTCTTCCTTACGATGCGTCGCAGAGAAGAGGAAGCCGTATCGTAGTTTTATTTCTCTCTACTGTTAACCTTTTAACCTAGCCTTCTACTCAGCAGTATGCGCGCCCTATGGCGATACCTACTCTTTCGCACCCTAAATGCCGCTATAGTACTGGTGATTGTAATGCTAGTCTCCGCTACATTATTTAACGACATGATGGAGAAGATCGTTCGCGCCGAAATCGATGAAATAGTAAAACAGCAGGTTAAGACCATAGCCCAGCAACAACAGCTCAATGAGACGCAGATTCGAGAACTTAGAGAAGAGCTACGTCAAACATACTACCATCAGTATGGGTTAGACAAACCCAAGTGGTACAGAATCCTGTACAATAGCTGGCGTATCCTAACGTTTAACCTCGGAAGAGCTACCTCTATGACTTCCTCCTCTGGCACACACGAAGTATCTGACATCATTGTTGAAGCTATACCTAACACCGTCTTACTATTTACAACGGGGACGGTAATCTCTCTTCTCATCGGGCTTTTCTGCGGACTCTACGCTGCCCGTAACCCTGGTCTCTTCTTCGATAGGTTCATCTCGATATTCGCTATGGTTACGTACACGCTACCCATGTGGTGGACAGGTATGCTCTTCATCTACCTATTCGCCTACAAACTCGGGATTCTTCCCTCAGGCGGCATCCATAGCATTCCTCCACCTAAAGAACCGTTTGCCTACTTTACTGACCTCCTATGGCACCTAACTCTCCCTCTTGCAACCCTTGTGTTCGTGTCCTTTGGCAGCTTCGCCTATGTCGTTCGTAACATCGTTCTTGGTACCTTCCAACAGGACTTTGTCATGGCTGCCCGTGCAAAGGGCATGCCTGAACGCCACGTCGTGTACAAACACGTACTACGCGCCGCAAGTCCTCCCATCGTAACTATGATGCTCTTCGGTCTACTCGGATCTCTCAGCGGCGCTATAATTACCGAAGCTGTGTTCGACTGGCCGGGAATGGGCAGGCTCTACTGGATAGCTGTCGAAATGAACGATGTCCCTGTCCTCCTCGGTCTTACCTTCGTCTTCACATTCATCTACCTAATAGCCACCGTTGTCGTTGATCTGATCTACGGGTTGCTCGATCCTCGTGTAAGAATCGGTTTGATGGCTGGTGGGAAATGAGCTGGAGGGGTCGCTCAAGGCTCAGAGAATTCATACAGTCCTTCACCGCGTTTTGGCACGAGTTCTTCCGCTTTAAATCAGGCGTAGTTGGACTCGTAATTACGATAGTGTTAGTCATAATGGCTATTGGCGCTCCCTTCTTCGTTTCCGAGGAAGCTTACCGCAACTGGGACAACCCCAGCTATTGGGACACCTATCCTCATGCAGTCCCTCCTGCTTGGATCGGGTACGTAACAGGCGAGCGCTATGCTCCTCAAACCGAAGTCGTTAAGGACATTCCACCCCTTCCTACTCAAATCGTATCCTTCTCCTTCCTCTACAACTGTACCTACGATCATCCTCCCTCGGACGTAATCTTTCTAATCGAATCCACACACCGCAACTTCTCCTGTTCGCTCAAGCTTCGTGTGGAAAGACCTGATGGCGAAGAGATCGTTGTCCTTCACCGCAAGTACGATGGAGGGCTTCTCCGCATTCTGTTCTCCACCGACGAGGACATAAGAAAGTCTGTGTGGGAGTGGGCTCAGAAATACGAGGACCCTGAGACCGTAAGCAAGATACTCGCCAACCCAGAAATGCTCAGCTTCATCGACATTCCCCACATCGTCTTTATGAAGAAGGGCTATGGCATGCTCTTTGAGAGAACAGGAGTGCTTGAAGGAACCTACGTGTTCAACATCACGATGATCTTCTCTGAAATTCCCACGCCACCGCCCGGATTCCACGTTAGAGCAGTCTTCACCGGAGCTGCTTACGGTCTCATGGGCACCGATGCACGCGGTAGAGATCTCGCTGTTGGCATCGTATTCGGATCCCGTCTCGCACTAATCATTGGATTGCTAACCGCTGTACTCAGTACTGTAGTTGGCGTTCTCTACGGCATCGTCAGCGCCTACTTAGGAGGATGGCGTGACGAGCTGCTTCAGCGGATACAAGAAACCGTCTCCTCAATTCCCGTACTTCCTCTTCTGATAATTCTCGCTTTTGTCATGCGACCAACTGTGTGGATTCTCGCCCTCTTGCTTGTAGTGTTTGGATGGGTAGGTCCCGTAAAGACCGTACGTAGCATAGCCTACCAGATCAAAGAAGAGACCTACGTTGAAGCAGCACGCGCCGTTGGCTGCTCTAGCCGTCGCATAATAGCCAAGTACATCTCACCCCAGATTCTCCCCTACATGTTTGCACTAATCGCACTAGGCGTGCCAGGTGCTATTCTTACGGAAGCAGGCATTAGCTTCCTCCTCGGTGTGGAGGGAGTTAGCGAACCCACGTGGGGTCGTATACTACACGATGCTCAAGCAGCAGGTGCTACTATGGCGGGAATGTGGTGGTGGGTGCTCATTCCTGGGTTCATGATAACGCTATCCGGTCTCGCCTTCGTACTCATCGGAAACGCCCTCGATAGGATCCTAAACCCGATGCTTAAGCGTTGAGCGCGGAACTTCTCCTCGAAATAAGAAATCTCAAGACGTACTTCTTCACCTATCGTGGTGTTGTTAAAGCAGTCGACGATGTCTCCTTTACAGTTGGTCGTGGTGAAGCGGTCGGGCTGGTCGGAGAATCGGGGTGCGGTAAATCAACCACCGCTTACTCTATAATCGGACTTGTACCGCCTCCTGGGCGCATCGTCGGGGGACAGATCCTATTTGATGGCATGGATTTGACGAAGTTTAGCGACTCAGAGCTTCGTCGCCGTATACGGTGGAAGCGGATCGCAATGGTGTTTCAAGGAGCTATGAACGCCTTCAACCCCGTTCGTACCATAGGCGATCAGATCGTTGAAGCCGCAACCTACCATCTAAACATCACCAAAGCGGAGGCTCTCGATAAGGCGCGTCAGCTGCTAGAGCTTGTCGGGCTTGACCCCAATCTGATCCACCGCTACCCCCACGAACTTAGTGGCGGTATGAAGCAACGCGCCTTCATCGCTATGGCGCTCGTATGCCGCCCTGATCTACTGATCGCTGACGAACCTACTACTGCTCTCGACGTCGTCGTTCAAGCGCAGATAATCAACCTGATCAAGAGGCTGCAACAGGAGCTAAAGATGAGTTTGATTCTGATAACTCACGATGTCGCTCTAACCTCAGAGATCGTTGACCGAGTTGTCGTCATGTACGCGGGTAAGATCGCTGAGCAAGGACCTTCGGACATCCTCTTTACCAAACCCCAGCACCCCTATACACAAGGGCTGATCTCGAGCATACCTCGCTTACACAACCCTGAGAAGATAACGTGGATACCTGGCTTCCCACCAGACCTTGTAAATCCGCCGAAAGGCTGTCGTTTCCACCCCCGCTGCCCGCACACTATGCCCATCTGCCGGGAGAAAGAGCCTCCAGAGATCGAACTAGGACCAAACCACTACGTATATTGCTGGCTGCACGCACGGCGGTAGCCATGACTGCTCCCCAATCCCCACCTCAAGGTCTTCTCGATGTCCGAAATCTTGTCAAATGGTTTTTCCTTCGTCGCGGGCTCCTCGACTGGCTAAAACGACGACCGCCCAAAGCCGTTCACGCCGTTGACGGTATCTCGTTCCGCATCGAGCAGGGGGAGGTCTTCGGACTTGTAGGTGAATCAGGATGTGGGAAAACTACAACCGGTAAGACCATACTTCGCCTCTACCAGCCCACCAGCGGACAGGTCTTCTTCAAACCCAAGCCTGAAGTGCTTGAGGACGTTAAGCGGATCTCAGGGGGCGTTATAGAAGACTACAACGGCTACATCGATATCGCAAACATCCCCCTCAAGTTCTTCCACCCGCTTAGACGCGAACTCCAAGTTATATACCAAGACCCATACGGCTCCCTGAACCCTCGCTATCGTGTACGAGACACTCTCGAAGAGCCCCTTCTCGTACATCGCATGGGGGACACTCGAGAAGAGCGCCTCGAACGCGTTGCAAAGATCCTTGAAGCCGTACGCCTTCTCCCCCCTGAGGACTTTATGGAACGGTATCCTCACATGCTTAGCGGCGGTCAGCGGCAGCGCGTCGCGATCGCGCGTGCGCTTATCCTCCGTCCCAGTCTTGTGGTTGCCGACGAGCCTGTTTCCATGATTGATGTATCGATGCGCGCGGAGCTTCTCGACCTCATGATGCGTCTAAAGGAAGAGTTTGGGCTCACCTACATCTACATCACTCACGACCTTGCAACCGCACGGTATGTCTGTCATCGCATCGCTGTCATGTACCTCGGGAAGATCGTCGAACTCGGCACCGCCGACCAGATTATCGACGACCCCAAACACCCCTACACGCAAGCACTCATTGCTGCCGTGCCCGAACTTGACCCCAGCCAGCGGCATAAATTCCGATACGTTCCCATCATTGGTGAGGTTCCGAGCGCTGTCGACATTCCTCCAGGTTGCCGGTTCTGGCCTCGCTGTGTAGTCTTAGGCGAGCACCCCGAGCTTCGCGATTACTGTCGCATTAAAGAACCCCCCATGATTCAGCTCGAGGACGGTCGATTCGTCGCCTGCTGGCTATACGCGCGCAAGTAGTCTGAGAAACCTTCTTATATAGGTCTTCCACAACCAGCCCGATGAGCGGTGAGATTCGGCCCCTTACTTCGTTTTCACGCGTTGGTGCTCACAGCCACATCAAGGGACTCGGATTGGATGAAAACGGGCGTGCCAAACCCATCGCTGCTGGATTCGTTGGGCAGTGTCGTGCGCGTGAAGCAGCAGGCATTATCGTTAGAATGGTGCGTGAAGGAAAAATGGCAGGGCGCGCTGTTCTCCTCGCTGGCCCTCCCGGTACGGGAAAAACCGCTATTGCACACGCCATCGCTCAAGAACTCGGACATAACGTTCCCTTCGTTGTGCTTGCTGGATCAGAGATCTACTCGGCAGAAGTTAAGAAGACGGAGGTGCTGTATACCGCGCTTCGGAAAGCAATTGGAGTGCGAATTCGCGAATATCGTCGTGTATATGAAGGAGAAGTTGCGAAGCTTACCATCGAGTTCGACAAACACCCTTACAACCCCTACGTACAGGTCCCTGCATCCGCTCGTCTTACCCTCCGCACAACGCGTGAGGAGCGAACGTTCTCTGTTGGCTCCCGCGTCGCCACTCAGCTAGTGCAGCTCGGTGTTCGTGAAGGCGATGTGATTATGATTGATGCCGAAACCGCACGTGTCAGCCGTATCGGACGCAGTAAGGAAGCTCCCCGCGAGTATGAGATTGAAGGTGAGGTATACGTTCCTCGTCCAACTGGATCGATTGAGAAGGAAAAGGAGTTCGTATACTACATGACGCTTCACGACCTCGACCGGATGGTAGCTGAACGCCGAGGCTTTGGCGGTCTTATCAGCATCTTCTTCGGAGGTAGCGAACGTCGTGAAATCGATGTAGAGGTTCGGCAAGAGGTTGACCGCATGGTACGGCAGTGGGTGGAGGAAGGTCGTGCGGAAATCATCCCTGGAGTGCTCTTTATCGACGAGGTCCACATGCTCGACATTGAAGCCTTCTCCTTCCTCTCTCGCGCAATTGAAAGCGAACTTGCCCCTGTCGTTATCTTCGCCAGCAACCGCGGCATCGCACGCATCCGCGGAACCGATATCGAAAGCCCTCACGCCATGCCCCTCGATCTCCTCGATCGCCTTCTCATTATCGAGACCGAGCCCTACAAACCCGACGAAATCCGTGAGATTCTCAAGATCCGCGCCCGCGAAGAGAATGTGGAGCTCGAGCCCGACGCTTTAGAAGAGCTAACCAAGATCGGTGCCGAATCCTCCCTTCGCTATGCCGTCCAGCTTCTAACCCCCGCTAAGGAGCATGCTAAGCTTCAGGGTCATAGCAAGGTTGCTGTCGAAGACATACGCCGCGTCCACGAACTCTTTGCTGACGTACGCCGCTCAGTTCAAACCCTGAAGAAGTACGAGGAGCTTATGATGCGCTAACTCCCGCAATACGCTCCAAACAGTTATTTGCACCAGATGCCGCCACAGCACATGCCACAGAACGAGATCCACGTACGGCTGAAGCTCCTCGAAGGTCTCCGCTTCGTCGCTGAAACTCCCTCTGGGCATGCTCTCATCCTCGACTCCTCCATTAGTGACCCCCAGCTAGCGCCCAGCCCTACCGAAGTGCTGATCATAGCCCACGCCGCCTGCACAGCAATGGACGTAGCCGCTATCTTGCGCAAGATGAAGCAGCCACTTCACGGAATGGAGGTTCACGCTACTGCAGTGCGCGCTCCCGAACATCCTAAACGCATCCTCAAGGTCCACCTAGAGTACGTTGCCTACGGCTCCGTAGACCCCAGTAAGCTCGAGCGCGCTATTCAACTATCCATTCAGCGCTACTGTGGTGTTGGAGCTACCCTCCAGCACGGCGGTGTAGAGATAACGTACAGCACCCGTATTGAACCCCTCGATCAAGTATCCTAGCCCTAACCAGCTACCAATGCCTATAGGAGTACTCAATGCTTTTATCCGCTGGTCATTGCAAACTGGTGCGGAGAATAGTTGCTCTTGTCATTCTTCTAGGCATCTTAAATACGACTCTCTCACTTCTCCCAGTTAACTCCACTACCGTAAGCCGCTACCCGCGTCTGCTATCCCTCAGCTTATGCCCCTTAGCCAGGTCCACCGAACAACCTTCGCTCTACTCAGCGCGCGTATCCCACGATTCTATTTACATCAGGAACAATACTGATTTGCTGCGGCAAGCTGCTGTTGAGCGGTGGCCGGGCGCTGGCACCCCCGATAACCCTATCATTATTAGCAACTACATTATCGATGCAAGCCAAGCTACTGAGGGGTGTGCTGGTATCCATATTGAAAACACTACTCTGTACGTACGCATAGAGAACTGCGAGATCTATGGAGGGCGTCCAGCTTACAAGGGCGGCATCTTCCTCTACAACACCACGCACGTTACGATCGTTAACGTATACGTTTACGACGATAACTTTGGCATCGACCTATAGATGTGCTCTGACTCTGCACTAATCAGCTGTACGGTTGAGAGATGCGGGTTCGGCTACCGCCTCCGCAGTAGCGATAGCTGCGCGTGCATAAACTGTACCGCTCTTTACATCGAGGGTGCGTTTGGGTTCCTACTCGAACGCACTCAAAACTGCACGCTCGCTGGCTGCAGCGCCCTAAACAATGCTTATGGCATCTGCATCTGCGTCTCCAACACCACCCGTGTAGAGGGGTGCTGGATTCTAGACAACACGAGAGATGGTCTACGAATAGAGTACTCCACCGATTGCCTCATATACAATAACTTCGTTAGCAACGATGTGAATGTCTACGTTTTCGCCTGTAGCAACCTTCGTTTCAACATAACGCGCGCTGACCGACCGAATATCGTTGAAGGCCCTCAGGTCGGCGGCAACTACTGGAGCAACTACACAGGTAGCGACTCTGATAACGATGGATTCGGCGATACCCCGTATGAAATCGTGGATGCTTACAATAGTACAGTTTTCTACGACCATCTACCGCTCGTTTCAGCACCGTTTGCGCTCTACATTGTGGAGCCTCGATCAGGCGCTATTCTTCCGTTCGACGACGTGTACTTTCGGTGGGTCTGCGTTAGCAAAGCCAGCGCTCTCGACCACTTTGAAGTCCGCATATACAATGCGAGCTGGGATAGCGGCTGGAACTATTTCGGCACAGCTACTGAATACACCATATGGCTCGCTGATGGCTGCTACACCGTTAACGTGACTGCCTACAGTACGTCGGGAGACATCGCCTACGATACCGCCGTATTCACGGTTGATACTGCTCCACCTACAGTTCGCATCCTCGAACCTGCTAACAACACTACCCTCAACACCACCACGGTTACAATCCGGTGGAAGGGAAACGACACCACCTCCGGTCTTAACTACTACCTCCTACACATCTACAGCAAAACCTGGGATAGCGGCTGGATTCGAGCTGGTCTCAGCACTAGCTACACTCTATCCCTCTCTCCAAATACCTACACCGTGGAAATCCGTGCAGCTGATAGGGCTTGCAACGCTGCTCTCAACACCACTACTTTCACGATCCTTCCATCTCAAGAACAACCACCTCCCGAAGAAACTCCACCCTCCGAAGGAGGAGGGCAGGAGCAACCAGCCTCAGAAGAGACAACACAGCCTTCAACCGAAGCACCGCAGCCTCAGGAAGTCGTATCTGAGGCTTACCGATCCTCCTTAACCACAGTTCTGATTGTTAGCACTCTGGTCGTCGCAGTAGTGGGAGGACTTCTGCTGCTACTGTGGCGGAAACGCCGAACTCGCACGTAGGAACCTAAACCCACTATCTATCCTGAACTAAACGTCGCTACTGACCGCGCTCCATTTCCTCCTTCAGGATGGTGAGCACCTCTTCAGGGCTTTGCGCTCCCTTCTCCAACGCTCGGGCCAAAACTCTGTGGATTACGCTTACCGGAATGCGCTTACGCTCTCCTTTCGAAATCTCGTACAGGACCTTAATCACAGGCTCCATCGGAAGCGGTTTGCCCGCCAATCGCTCGGAAACCGCATGGTAGTACATAGACTCCAGATACAGCTCGGGAAATTCCTCCGCCAGCTGCTGCGCAGTTCGAATAGGTGGAACCAGCTCCCAGACAAACGCCTTCCGCTCCGGGTCAAACCGCCGCCGCACCAGTTCCTTCCGCTCCAACAGCACAATGTGGTCTTGCACGTGATCCGCACACATCGGCAACACCTCCAGAGCGTACTCCTCAATCTCCCGCGTCGTCGGAGCCCTCCCCAACTTTCGCGTCGCCCCCTTCACAAACTCATAGATCATGATCGGCATACACCCTCCTCCCCCACGAACCCTTCAATAGCTTTCACAGTTTAAGTGGTAAGACTGCCAACAGGTTAGAATAAAACTTCAGTTTAGCTTCTGCGTACTTGTTCTCATTGAGTAATTCCGGTAGGGCGCCGCCATCCCTGAAGGTGTTTGGAAATTCCTCCGCCAGCTGCTCTAACTAGCTCGGCTCGCTGAAGTATTCTGGAGTCGCGCTCTCCCTGAGCTTGTTCTCTCCTCTAAAGCGCCAGAAGCCCGATCCAGGCATGATTATCTCAATGTGAAGAGCTTCAATTAGGTAATCGTTGAGGAGAACGGACGCGCCTCCAGTGTGTACTGCTAGCGCGGGTATCCATGGGCTCTTCTTATCGGGGGTTCACAACCCTCACCTCCACCACACCCAGTTGCCGCATCGGTAGAGGGCGACTCGCTGCATCCACTGCATCCGGCAAAACTTCCCCTCTTTCGACATCGAAATTGAGCCGCTGGGCAATTGCTTTTGGTAAGCGAATGACTGGGATAGCGCCTATAGTGAAGCCAGTGTTCACTTTTGCGCTAACCTCCACCTCCTGAG
>Ga0190367_1001626_pt1 | contig 12692 bp, 13 predicted proteins | sample 4872181011_MG_FD_171838 | JGI IMG/M metagenome (GOLD analysis project Ga0190367, IMG submission 171838) | Hydrothermal vent microbial mat bacterial communities from Southern Trench, Guaymas Basin, Mexico - 4872-18-10-11_MG | ecosystem: Environmental > Aquatic > Marine > Hydrothermal vents >... | reverse complement strand
CAGGCCACCCGCGCGGCCCAGGGGGACCTCATGCAGGCCCGCTGGGGCACACACGGCGATTACTGCGCGGTGGCATTAGTCCCCAACTCGCCCCAGGAGTTCTTCGACCTCACGGCCAAGGCCTTCGACATAGCCGAGCGCCTCCGCACGCCTGTGGTGGTCCTCTCCGACGAGATAATAGCCCACATGCGCGAGAACGTGGTCGTACCGGATGAGGTTTGTGTAGCCGAGCGCCGCAGGCCAGAGGAGGGCGAGGAGAACTTCTTCGGGCCGGACCCCGTACCTCCCATGCCCCGTGTGGGCGATGGCTTCAAAGTGCCTGTGACGGGCTCCACCCACGATGAGAGGGGCGTGCGCTTTACGCGTGACCCGCTCGTGCACAGGCGTCTCATCAACCGCCTCTGGGCCAAGATAAGGGGCGCGGCTCAGGAGCTCTGGGACTGGGAGATGGTGGGCGATGCCGAGGGCCAGCTCGACGTGGCCTTTGTAACACTTGGCTCTGTCTCGCGCTCTGTTGAGGAGGCAATAGGTATCCTCCGCTCCGAGGGCTTAAGGGCCTGCGGCCTCAGGCTTAAGACACTTTGGCCCTTCCCTGAGGAGCCCGTCCGCGAGCTGGCCGCGAGGTCGCGTGTCATCGTAGTCCCGGAGCTTAACATGGGCCAGCTAGTCCTAGAGGTGGAGCGCGTGGCAGCCGGGAGGGCGCGCGTGGTAGGCTTCAGCAAGGTGGGCGGGGGAGAGCTGCCCACGCCCGAGGAGCTGGCGGATTTCGCGCTGGGAGTGGTGAGGGGATGAGCACGGGTAAAGCCGGTTTCTCGGTCAAGAAATACCTGCGCCCCGGCCTGAAGCTGCCCTTCTGCCCCGGCTGCGGCAACTACACCATCATCAATTGTTTCCTGAAGGCCGTCCACGAACTCGGGCACGAGGACCTCTCCGGTTTCGTCTTCTGTAGCGGGATAGGTTGCGCGGCCTGGATTCCATCGCCTTACCTTGACGCTGACAGCATCCACACACCACACGGGAGGGCCATACCCGTCGCTACGGGCGTGAAGCTAGCCAGGCCGGAGCTCAAGATAGTAGTCTTCGGCGGCGATGGCGATATAGCTGGCATAGGCTGTGGCCATTTAGTCCACGCGGCCAGGAGGAACGCGGACCTCACGGTCATCATGGTGAACAACATGGTCTACGGCATGACGGGAGGCCAGGTAGCGCCCACCACGCCCTTAGGCGCCCGCACAACCACCACGCCCCGGGGTTGCTTCGAGAGGCCCCTGGACGTGGCCCGCTTGGTCGCGGCTGCCGGCGCTAACTACTCGGCCAGGTGGACCACGGCCCACAGGAACGAGCTCACGGAGGCCTTCAAGAGGGCCCTGACGGGCCGGGGCTTCAGGTTCGTAGAGGTCGTCAGCCAGTGCCCCACCAACTTCGGTCGTAGAATCGGCAAGCCTGACGCCAAGGCCATGTTGGAGTGGTTCGAGGAGGCTTCGATACCGGTCGAGCAAGCGGAGCGCATGGCGTCCGAGGAACTAATAGGCCGCATAGTAGTAGGAGTGTTCGTGGACCGTGATGAGCCCGGCCTGTTGGACCGCATGAGGGCCGCTTACGGCTAGGATGGCTAGCCCTGAGCCGTGTGCGGGCCACGGGTGTTATTTAACCTACTTGGCCGATCTATGGAGATGACTTAACGCCGTAGCAGGGTCCGAGAACTCTTAAAAGGCCGTTAAGGGAGGCCCCAGCGATGTGAGCTGGGAGAACGCTTGTCACGGGGGAATCGCCTGATTACCGTCAGGTTGAGTACGGCAGCCGATATCACATTAGGGTTCTCCTACGGGCGCTTCGAACGGGGCGCGAGGCTCTACTGTATTAACCTCCTGCTCTTCTTCCAAGACGGCTGTAAGGCCAATTGCCTCTACTGTGGCCAGGCCCGTGATGTAGCGAGAGCAGCTATGTGTAGGACGCTGATACGGGTAGATTGGCCTCTGAGGAAGCTAGACGAGGTACTCGACGCTTACGAGGCCTTCGTGGGCAACGGGACGTTCGCGAGGCCCTATAGGTTCTGTGTGGCCACCATAACGCACCCTAGAGCCGCTAAGGCCGAGGTAGAGGTCATAAGGAGGATCTAAGAGCGCTTCAACATACCGATCTCGGCCCTCATCTCGCCGACCATATTCGATAAGGAGGGCATGGAGGCCCTGAGGGCCGCTGGGGCCGAGCGCATAGGCATCGCGGTGGACTGCGCGACCCCGGAACTCTTCTCCCTACTGAGGGGAAAATTGGCCAGGGGGCCACACCGCTTCGAGCGCTACATGAAGGGGGTGGAGGAAGCCGTCGAGGTGATGGGGAAGGGCAAGGTGGGCGTCCACCTGATCGTGGGCTTAGGCGAGACAGAGCGTGAGGCCGTCGGCCTCATGCAGGCCGTGAAGGACCTGGGCGCCGAGACACATTTGTTCGCGTTATTACCCAGAGGAGGGCTCCGTGCTCGAGAAATGGCCCAGGGTCCCACTGGGGCAGTACAGGCGCATGCAGATAGCCCGCTACCTCATCGATCTCGGCCTCTCCAGGCTAGATGACATGGAGTTTAACGAGTACGGCCAGCTGATCAAGTACGGCCTCGGGGAGGACGAGCTCATGGACGTGGTGCTGTCCGGCGAGCTCTTCATGACCTCGGGCTGCCCGGGCTGTAACAGGCCTTACGCCAACGAGAGGCCTAACGAGGTGCCCCGGAACTACCCATACCCGCCGTCGAGACGCGAGAGCCTGAACGCCTACAGGCAATCCCTGAGGTATCAGAGGCCGCCGAGGAACACGCTTGACCGCCTTAAGAGGTACTTGAGGGCGAGGGGCTATGGATAAGTGGCGCTTGCTCGTCCACGTGGCGCCCGCCAGCTATAACCTAGCCGTGGAAGAGGTCTTGACCAAGAGCGTGGGCAGGGGAAAGGCCCCGCCCACGGTGAGGCTTCTGGTCTTCAGGCCGCCGGCTGGGCTTCGATATCAACAGGCGTATCACGGGCGGTGGGGCCATCATGGGCGAGGAGCAGCCGGGCTGGGAGATATACGTGCCGGAGGACCATCCTCTAGTCCCAGCTGACGTGCTCGAGAGCTTCGAGTTCTTCTCACGCCCCGTCATACGCGTTCTGAACTACCTGGGCATAGAGGAGGCTAAGTTCAGGCCCAAGAACGACATAGAAGTGAAGGGCCGCAAGATATCCGGCATGGGGCAGTACCGGGAGGCCGGCGGCGTCCAACACGTAGGCACCATCCTGCTCGACCTAGATGTCCGTCTCATGTTAAGGTTGCTTAAGCTTCCCATCGAGAAGTTAAGCGATAAAGCCGTGAAGAGCTTTGAAGAACGCATAACGACGGTGAAGAAGGAGGTAAGCCGCGTCCCCAGCTTAGAAGAGCTGAAAGAGCTCTTTAAGCGGGGTTCCAAGGAGGTCTACGGCGTAGAATTGGTGGAAGAGGAGCTCACGGCCGAGGAGGCAGCGTCTGTCAAGGAGCTAGAGAAAGAGAGATATGGCACGGACAAATGGGTCTACGGGCTTAGGGCCTGGCAGGGGCCGACGACCGGCCGGAGCGTGGTGAAGACCCCAGCTGGCCTTATCCGCGTCAGCGCGAGGGTGAGGAACTACGTAGTTGAACACATAATGATAACGGGCGATTTCTTCGCTTACCCGCAGCGGGCGATATATAACCTAGAGGCAGCTATAAAATGGTCTCACGTAGATGAGGTGCCAGATATCGTGAGGTCGTTCTTTGAGGAGGGACGCATCTGTATCCCGGGCCTTGACCCAGAGGACCTAGTTGAGGCCATCATGAAGGCCATCAGGAATTAGGGCCAGCCAGCGCCCGGATATCCTTGAAGATGAAGGCGCAGCAGGTGCCTGAGAACCTCGTGTCGAGCCCTAACGCCCTGGCGACTTGAATAGCCTCATCGCTCGGGAAGGCTATGGCGTTGGCGCCCGCCATGATGGCTAGGATGTCCGTCTTGGTCCTGTGGGGTCCCCTGGGCCGGGCGCACCCAAGGACTATCGGTGTCGAGGGCATGAGCGATCTCGCATAGGCCAACATGCTCGCTATCTCCTGGGGGCTCGGCGGGCGGACGTGTTCCATGGGCGTGCCCTCCAGGGGCATTAAGGCTACTATGACCACGGCTGCTGGCCGGTGCCGGGCTATCATCTCCAGCGCCCTGAGCTCGCCCAGGAGCCTGCCGTAGTGGAGGCCGACCACCACATGGGGCACCGAGGGGATGCCTACCTCGCTCGCTACCTCTAGTGTCCTCTCGTAATCCTCTACCCGCCTACGGAGGTGGTAGACCTCGCGTATGGTCTCCTCAGAGCCTATGACGTCAAATAAGACGGCTGAGACACCAGCATCTTTGAGCGCGACAGCCGCCCCCTCATCTAGCAGGCCCGTGTGCACGATCACTTCCATGCCTACCTCGTGCACCACCTTAGCTATGGCGGCCGTGAAACGCCTTAGCGGGACTGAGCCATCTGGGAGGCAACCCCCACTTATCAAGCACCCTCTCACGCCAGCGGCCTTGAGCTTCCTACAAATCCTGACGAGCTGGCTAGGGGAAGTGGCCGGCAGCATGGACCTCAATATCTGGCCCTGGCAGTGGTCGCACTTCAGCGCACAAAATGACCCGGTTACGGAGATAGCGGCGAAAGATGGCTTCTCAGCCCTAAAATACCGGCTTTCATAATGGATGATGCCCGGCGCGTAGAACCAGATCTTCTTCCCGAAGTTCCTCCAGCTGGCCCGCCTAGAGCGCTCTAATAAGCGCCGCAGGCCCTCGCGCGGCAAGCTCAAGCCGCAGGCCTCCGCACCTCCCGGCGCGGCGCATGCTTAAAATTCCGTGGGGCTGCCACCTAGCGGGGCCGGGGTTGAAGGTCGAGATCCGCATAGCGGGCGTGGGCGGCCAGGGGGTAGTCCTGTCCGGCCACATCCTGGCCCTAGGCGCTTTTCACGATGGCAAGTGGGTGATTTGCACCCAGGCTTACAGCGCCCGCGTGAGGGGAGGACCTGTTGAGGCGGACGTGATAATAGCAGAGCGCAGGGTAGCCTTCCCCTTTGTGAGGAAGCCGGATATCCTCGTGGCCCTGGCCGAGCCGGCCTTCAGGTTCGCAGGCCTGCTGCGTGAGGGCGGTTTGCTCCTCACGGATACGTCCCTGGAGCACTTGACCGAGGAAGTCGAGGCTCGTAAGCTAGTGCTGCCCCTGCTCGAGAAGGCCAAGGAGGTAGGCTCGTCCTCTCTATTGAACATGGTAGCCTTAGGCGCCCTGGTAGGTTATACGGGCATAGCTAGCACTCCCTCCGTGGAAAAAGCTATCTCGGAGACCGTTCGAGGGCCTTATGTAGAAGCCGACATAACAGCCTTCAGGGCTGGATTAGCTTTAGTAAATCAGGCCGGCAGGCGTGGGCAGCAGCTAGAGCACTGAGCGTACGGAAGAGCTGCTTCCGCGCTCGCACCATAAGGTTGTGGGAATTCTTTATTAACCTAATAATCCCCAACTACCTGGGTGAGCTGCATTTGGCGGGCGGGGAGGTGCCAAGGGTAGAAGCGCCCGCCAGGAAGCCCAGGCCCATGGTCCTCAAGGAAGCTTACCCTCTCAAGCCCCCTTATGCCTACGCGGCCATAAAGAGGGATCCGATAACCGAGGAGATCATCTACGAGGTAGTAGAGCCGACCCTGATGGAACATGAGAAAGCCATGCTGGAGGCGATTAAGAAAAAGCTCTTAGACGAGTTAAGGGTAAGCTTAGATAGTTTTGAGGACCGGGAGAAGGCGGAGGAGTTTCTCAAAAACGAGATCAAGCGTATCGTTAAGAAATATAAGATAAAGGTGTCAGAGGAGACGCTTAACAAGCTCTTTTACCACATAACCCGCGATTTCATAGGCTACGGCAGGATTGAGCCCCTCATGCTCGACCCCCTCATAGAGGACATATCGTGTGATGGTCCTAATATCCCGATTTACGTCTGGCACAGGGATTACGAATCCATTCCCACTAACGTAAAGTTCGAGAGCGAGGAGGAGCTGAGCTCCTTCATAATAAGGTTGGCCTATAGGGCTGGCAAGCACATCTCCATAGCGAACCCCATAGTAGAGGCCAGGCTACCAGATGGCTCTAGGGCCGTCCTCACGCTCGGCACAGAGGTAACGCGCAGGGGCAGCACCTTCACCATCCGTAAGTTCAGGCGCGAGCCCTTCACCATAGTGGACTTGATAAGGCTGAACACCGTTTCCTCTCAGATGGCCGCTTACTTCTGGTACGTGATCGAGCACAAGTGCTCTATAATAGTGGCCGGGGCCATCGCCAGCGGGAAGACCACACTTCTCAACTGCCTCAGCATGTTCATCAAGCCGGAATACAAGATAGTCACGGTCGAGGAGACGCCCGAGCTCAACCTGCCTCACGAGAACTGGATTGCGTCCGTGACCAGGACGGGCTACGGGCCAGAGGGCATGGGCGCTATCACGCTCTTCGACTTAGTGAAGGCAGCCCTCAGGCAGAGGCCGGATTACATCATAGTAGGCGAGGTCCGAGGCGAGGAAGCCTACGTGCTCTTCCAGGCTATGGCCACGGGCCACTTAGGCTTCTGCACTATCCACGCCGAGACCATAGACCGCATATTCAAGCGCCTGGAGTCCAAGCCCATGAACATCCCGCGCATCTTCTTCGAGGCCATAGACGTGATAACCCTCCAGGTCCGCACGGAGCGTGGCGGCAGACCGATAAGGCGCACGAAGGTAGTGGCGGAGGTCACGGGCCTAGAGCCCGAGACCCTGAACCCGAAGGTGTTAGAGGTCTTCAGGTGGGATCCCGTCTCGGACACCCACGTCTACTTAGGCCATAGCGCTAAGCTAGAGGAGATAGCCGCCGAGAAGGGCATCACCATGGAGGAAGTCGAGCGCGAACTCGAGAGGCGTAGGCTGGTGCTGGAGTGGTTGGTGAGGAACAACATGCGTGATTACAGGACGGTGGCGGCCGTGATAAGGGAGTATTATGCTGACCCGCGTAGGGTGCTCATGAAAGCGAGGGTGGGAGCTTGAACCTCGAGCCACTCTACACCTTCTCATACAGGATCTTCGGCCCTATTTCCGAGAAGCTCGAGGAGAAGTTCTTCGATTTCTCGAAGATTATTAGGAAAGCGCTCCTCGGGGTAGGGCCGAGCAGCTACATAAGTTTAATGCTCCTCGTGGGGGTGATCTCGAGCACTGCGCTCTTCATGACCGTGTTCTTCAGCTCCATCTTCCTCCTCCACATCTCGCTGCTGCCCGCGCTCCTGCTATCTGTGGTCAGCATAGGAGGGGCCTGGCTCTTAGTATTCGCCCTGTTCTATTCTTACCCGCTCTTGAGGATAAAGAGCATGAGAGCGGAGCTAGAGCGCGACTTGCCCTTCATAGCCAGCTATATGGCCGTGATGACCAGCGCCGGCGTGAGCCCTTATGAGATGTTCAAGGTCCTCGCCAGGGGGAACGTGATACCCTCTATAACGCCCTTAGCGGCCATCATAGTGAGGGACGTGGAGCTGTTGGGCCTCGATGCCCTCTCGGCCATCATGAGGGCTGCTAACCTAGCGCCCTCGCCCAGGCTCAGGAGCTTGTTGAACGGCATGGTGGCTACGGTCCACACCGGTAGCGATTTATCCTCGTACCTGCGTAGCGCGATGGAGGAGGCCTTGAGGACGCAGAGGGTGAGGCTGAGGGAGATGGCCGAGACCTTATCAGTCTTCGGGGAGGCCTTCGTAAGCATCTTCGTGGCCGCCCCGATCTTTATCACCATAATGCTCACGCTCATGGCCCTCTTGGGCGGCATGGGTGGCATCAACCCTGTCGTCATCTTGTCCCTAATCGTCTACGTCTTCATGCCCTTGGCCGGCCTGGGCATGTTGGTGGTGGCCAAGGCCCTGACGCCGGGTGGGTAAGCTATGCCAAGGATAGAGAAGAAGTGGTTTAACATATCATGGGCTGTATCGGTCATTACAGCAGCCGTAATAATATTCTTGAGCCTGACGAAGTACGCACCGCTGGAGCCAGCGCTACACCAGTACCTCAATATCGCGCTGATGGTGGGGATCGCGGCCCCCATGGTGTTGGACACGTTGGACCGTAGGTGGCGTGGGGCGATAAATAGGGAACTACCTAGGTTCCTAGAGAGCATAGCCCACGCCCAGCTTACCGGCCTGCCGCTCCTGAGGGCCTTCAAGGAAGCCGGGGAGGGCGTCAGCGGCCCCCTCAGGGAAGAGGTGAGACTCATGATGGCAAAGGTATCCTGGGGCATGAGCTTTGAAGATGCCCTCAGGACCTTCATGGAGCGTGTAGGCACGCCGCTGGCCCGGAGGGTGGCTACGCTCATAATAGAGGCCAACCGCTCCGGCGGCTTGGTGGAGCGCATTTTCACCCCCTTGGCCCAGGCCACCGCTACGTTCCAATCCATGGAGGACGAGAGGAAGGCCCAGCTTAGGCCTTATGTGCTCATAGTCTACATCGCTTATGTCATATTCCTCGTCATAGTATATGTGCTCTACACGTCGTTCTTCGGCCCTCTGACCGAGATGCCGGTGATAGGTGGCCTCAGCGGCTTAACGGCTTTGCCGCTCTCTATCTGCTGGGTCCTCCTCTACCACATGGGCATAGTACTCGCCATATTCAGCGGCCTCATAGCCGGTATCCTGAGCGAGGGGAGGGTGTGCGGCGGCCTGAAACACGTATTCGTGATGCTGGCTCTCGCCTACGTGGTATTCAGGGAGATGATAGAACCCACCTGGCTATTCAGGCTGCTGGGGCTAATCTAAACCCTCTCGCCTCGGCGAGCCAAGGTTTTGAAATTACTTAATACCTCATCCCTATTTTGCCCTTCTATAACGTGTATCCTGTACATGGCTGCGAGCCTGCGCCCTTCTTCCCTAAGGCTAGGTATGGTTATGAGGAAGGCATCTGAGAAAGCCGTGTCGTAGAGCTTAGCGAACATGAGCGTCACGACCCTCTCCGGCACTGGCCCGTCAGCCACGAAGACGTCCATGACCAGGTTCTTGCCCGAGTTCCCCCTAGCCATGAGGTCGAACATATGGACCTCGCCCGACCGGCCGTTCACGAAACTAGGCGCCTCTACGCTAAAGCCCCTGGACCTCAGGAGGCCAGCCAGCGAGCTGAGGATACTCCTTATGATGAGTGCTACTTCCTTCACGGTCTCCTCGAGCTTAAAAGAGTAAACAGGCTCATAATTCGCTTCTTCCATGGAGAACTCCCTACTGCACCTCCGGCAAGTGTAAGTCACGATCGGTATGTCAAACTCGCTCCCACAGGAGTTACAAACGTACCAAATACCCACTCGCCTGAAATCCACCCCGGGCCTCATCAGCGTGCGGCCGCAGTTAGGGCACATCAGCCGCCCGCCCGACCTGAAGCGCTCTTCCTTATCTATGTAGCCGCAGGCCAGATCTTCTATCAGGGAGAGCTTGAGAGTATCCATGGAGCCGCAGTTCGGGCAGTTAAAATGTATAGATATATCTGGTGAACCACAATCGGGGCAGAAGACCGTTTTATCGTGTAAGACCTTTTCTAATATGCCGAGTTGGTAGAGGCGCTCAAGCAACTTAATGGTGCGCTTAGGGTCTAATCCAGTAGCCCCCTCGGCAGCTGTATATCTCAGCCCTTCCCTCGGTGTGAACACAGGATCTATCCTCGTTATCCCGTTATCTAAGAGCCTCAGTAGGAACTCCCGCGTTACCTTATCCCTCAGCGCTTGTCTCACCCTGATGCAGGCCTCGAACTTGTCCATGTCCTCACCTCCTCGCGGTGCCGCTAGAGGAGATGTCGAGGACCTTTAGCTTTTCTGCCTGGCCTTCCCGGGGGGCTGTCTCCCTCATAGCAAGGGGGGTGCGGCGGCAGTCCCTCGCGGTCTCGCTTAGTCTCCACGGTAGTCTCATCGTATGCTCTCCTATGTTAAGCACTTCCGCCCGCCGTACGTGTGTTTCCCTACTCAGCTGATATAAAGCTTACTAGGATATGTGTGGCAGGGCTGCATAGCCCCGCTGCCCTATTAGCCCCCGGCTCCGGCGCGTTTTCCGCGCCCGCGTTCCGCCATGTCTTAAGTCTTATATTAGCCCTCCACGGCCCCACGGCATGGGGAGCCACATGGACGTGATAGTATGCGTTAAGCACGTCCCAGATACCACCGAAGCCGAGGTACGTATAAGGCCCGACAAGAAGGACATAGAGAAGGAAGGCCTCCCCTTCGTCATCAACGAGTGGGACGAATACGCCGCCGAGGAAGCTATCCTCATCAAGGAGAAGTTCGGCGGGACCGTCACGGCCATAACGGTTGGCCCGCCGGAGGCCGAGGCCACCCTCAGGCGTGTGCTGGCAAAGGGGGCTGACCAGGCCATAAGGATATGGGATGACGCGCTAGCGGGCTCCGATGCCTACGTGATAGCCAAGGTCCTAGCCAAGGCCATCCAGGCCAAGGGGCTGAAATACGACCTCATCCTGACGGGCGCCCAGGCCATGGACGATAGCTACGCGCTCGTGGGGCCCATGTTGGCCGAGATGCTAGGCATTCCCCACGCCACGCTGGTGAAGAAGGAGGAAATACTGTCCGATGGCCGTATTCGCGTTCACCGCGAGCTTGAGGGCGGTTTAGAGGAGGTGGTAGAGCTCAAGCTGCCCGCGCTCCTTACCATCCAGACCGGTATCAACGAACCTCGCTACGTATCCATCATGGGCATTAGGCGCGCCCGCAAGAAGCCCTTGGAAGTCTTGGGCCTGGCCGACATAGGCGTGAGCCCTGAGGAGGTCGGGCCAGCTGGCTCCTGGTTGGAGATCGAGGAGATGTTCCTGCCGCCTGCCGAGCGTGTGGCCGAGATACTGCCCGGCGGGCCAGCGGAGGAGGCTGCTAAGCTCCTGGAGGTACTCAAGTCCAGGGGGCTGATATGATGGCCCGGCCCTTGTTCGTGTTGGCCGAGCACCGCATGGGCGAGCTACGTGATATCACGTTCGAGATGCTGACGAAGGGCCACGAGATGGCCGAGCGCCTGGGCGCTGAGCTGACGGCCATCCTATTAGGGCACGGCGCGGATGGGATGGCTGAGGAACTAGCGAAGTGGGCCAACCGGGTGCTATACGTGGAGGACGAGCGCCTCAAGGACTTCAACGCCGATGCCTACCAGGCCGTGCTCGCCCACCTCATCAAGGAGCGGAAGCCCATTTTAACTATGATAGGTCACACGGCCTACGGCGTGGACCTTGCGCCCGCTCTGGCCATCCAGCTCGGCCTGCCGATCGCCACGGACTGCATAGACCTCTGCTTTGAGGACAGCAAACTCTACGTGGTCAGACAGATGTACGGTGGCAAGGTTAACGTCAAGGCGCGCCTGAAGGAGGCCGAATCCTACATAGTGACCGTCAGGCCAGCGGCCTTCAAGCCGGGTGAGTACGGGCCGGTGGGCGGCCAGGTAGAGCGCGTGCCCAGCCCATTAGAGGCTGAGCCAGAGGCCAGGAAGTTCGTGGAGATCATCACGCCCCCGCCCGGCGAGGTGGACATCACGGCCGCGGACATCATCGTGTCCGTGGGCCGCGGCATAAGGGACAAGGAGAACTTGCCCATGATAGAGGAGCTAGCGCGCCTATTGGGCGGCGTGGTGGCGTGCTCGCGACCGATCGTGGACAAGGGCTGGCTTCCCAAGGACCGGCAGGTGGGCTCATCCGGGAAGACTGTGAAGCCCAAGCTTTACCTGGCCATAGGCATCTCAGGCGCCTTCCAGCACATCGTGGGCATGAAGGATTCGGAGCTCATCATAGCCATCAACAAGGACCCGAAGGCGCCCATCTTCCGCTTCTCCGATTACGGCATCGTGGATGACCTGTTCAAGGTCGTGCCGGAGCTCATAAAGCAGCTCAAGGAACTGAAAGGCGAGGCCTGAGGCCCGGTTTTTTCGTCCCACATCTTTATCTCACATGTATTGTCTGCATCCCGCTCCCTACCCCAAGCGGGCAGGGTTAGTGCTCCCGTGGTTATGAATACGCGAAAGTGCAACGTTTATCTCCTGGGCGCCCCTTGAGACTTGGAGCCCCGATGAGGAGCTGATGGGCCGAACTACCGGGGCCTGAAGGGTGATTTTGGCGGGCTTAGCCGAGGGGCCGGGAAGCCCATAACTTAAATCCGCCGGCCTCTACGTGCCCCCGGTGCCGGGCCTTGAGGTTCGAGCTGACCGAGGAGCAACGCGATATCAAAGCGGCCGTCAGGGAGTTCTGTGAGAAGGAATTTGACCCCGAGCTAGCTCGGAAGCTGGACCGGGAAGAGGAATTCCCATGGGACTTATACCGTAAGGCGTGTAGGTTGGGCTTCATAGGTATCCACTTCCCAGAAGAATACGGCGGTGGCGGTTACGGCATCCTCGAGAATTGCCTGGTGGTCGAGGAGATGTGCAGGGCCGATTCCACGCTCGGCACGGCCATAATACTCGGCGATTTCGCATCCGAGATAATACTGCGCTTTGGCTCGGAAGAGCAGAAAGAGCGTTACCTGCCTAAGGTGGCCTCTGGTGAGTGGATCTCGGCTGGTGCCTTCACAGAGCCAGCGCACGGTAGCGATCTCTCGGCCCGCCTGGACACGAGGGCCGTTAGGGATGGTGATGAATGGGTGATTAATGGCGTGAAGACCCTTATCACGAATGCACCTGTGGCTAGC
>Ga0190367_1001625_pt1 | contig 12696 bp, 14 predicted proteins | sample 4872181011_MG_FD_171838 | JGI IMG/M metagenome (GOLD analysis project Ga0190367, IMG submission 171838) | Hydrothermal vent microbial mat bacterial communities from Southern Trench, Guaymas Basin, Mexico - 4872-18-10-11_MG | ecosystem: Environmental > Aquatic > Marine > Hydrothermal vents >... | reverse complement strand
AAAACCGTATTCCCACAGTTCTCCAAATTTACTCTGACCTACTCCAATTACAGCGACTTTTTTCATTTACAACTCACCTGAACTTTATCTTTCTTCTAAGCTTTGCATAAAGTCCATAATCTATGTAGACTCCTTGCTTGATTTTATCCCAAACTTCCGGTTTTCTATTGAACTCTTCTATCCTATCAGTAACCACTAATGAAAAAGCATCACTTCCTGCACCAGACCCAAAAGATACTAGTAAAATTCTTTCATCAGGTTTTGCTATATCAAGAATCGCAGCCAAACCTATGAGTGATGATCCAGAATAGGTATTTCCTATATAAGGTACGACTAACCCTTGTTTAATTTTATCCATATCAAAGCCCAGTATTTTTGCCACTCTTATGGGAAACTTAGCATTAGGTTGATGAAAAACTGCATAATCAAAGTCCTCTGGTTTAAGTTCTAGTTTTTTCATTAATCCTTTGGCTGCATTAATTACATGCCTAAAGTAGGCCGGTAATCCAGTAAATCTACCTCCGTGCCTTGGATAAGGCTGTCCTTCTCTTCTCCAAAAATCAGGTGTATCGGATGAGAACGAATAAGTTCCTTCTATCTCCGCAATTACTCCATTTTTTCCGATTACAAAAGCTGCCCCTCCTGCTGATGCAGTGTATTCCAAAGGATCACCTGGTGCTCCCTGGCTAGTATCAGCCCCTATAGCAATTCCATATTCAATTAAACCAGATAAGACTAATGCAGCACAGATTTGTATGGCTGCAGTTCCAGCTTTACATGCAAACTCTAAATCAGCACTAAAATAGTCGTTTTCTAAACCCAAAGCCTCACCAACTATAGTAGATGTAGGTTTTACAACGTAAGGATGACTTTCAGATCCCACGTAAACAGCTTTGATTCTTTTTGGGTCTAAGTTAGATCTATTCAAAGCTTCCCTTGCTGCTTCAACTGATATTGTAGCAGCATCCTCATCAACTTCTGGTACAGATTTTTCATAAACTCCTAGGTTTTTCTTAATAGTTTCAGCATTTTCTCCCCATATTCTAGCAATTTCTTCAACTTTGATTCTATACTTTGGAATATAAGTTCCATAAGATACTATGCCCACCCCTTCCCCTTTCATAAGCAAATTTCTCCTTTTACTTCAAATGCTTTCTAAGCTTTTTTATCATTTCATCAAGCGCGAGAGTTGTGGTCATTAGATGTAATTTCTCCAGTTTAGCTATTTCTATGGCTAAGTTGTCAACCTCATTTGGTTTCAAACCGTGTAAAACGACTGCTGCTGGTTTTAAATTTGCAACTCTCACAGCAACCATCGGTCCTTTACCTGATGTAACTTTGGTGAAACAAAGAGCCCTCTCAGTGCTGAATCCATAAAGTTTATAGAAGTCGTAAGAGTTCAAAGTCAAAATTGCTTTAACGCTATCAATAATGGTATGTCCATTTATCATTTTTTCGTGATTTGTCAGATTTTCAGCCTCAATTATCTGAGCAAAGTCAAATGATGATATTGGTTCTTCATATTCTTTCATGTCTAGGATTATATCCATTTTCAAATCGTAAAAAATGTCCTTATACTTTGATAGAGTTTTAAAACCTCTTTCTTTGTCTATTTCCAATAAGGCCTTTATTATTTTTCTAATAAAAGCAATTCCAGGAGATTTTCTTCTTTCTCCCTCATAATCACTTATAACAGAAGGAGACACGCCCAATTTTAGGGCAAGATCTTTCTGAGAGATCTCAAAAATTTGTCTCCACTTTTTTAGGGTCTTTCCAGGATTTTCTGCAAAAACTAAGTCTCCAGAAATTTTGTCAGCCAATGCTCTTATGATAGAATCCATGACTTTTGAAGAGCATTTGTATTTATAAATTTATCGAAATTATCGAATATAAATTCGATAATTAACGTTTGATGTCTCTTCAAAAGCCTCTGAAAAGTCTAAGCCCTAAAAACTCTGGTAAACCATGTTTAATTATTGCTTCGTAAACTTCATCAATGTTATAACTAACTCTTTTTAATATAATTTCGCCTTTTTCAGTATCAAAGATTGCAAAGGAAGCTTTAGGATTTCCATCTCTAGGTTGCCCAACACTACCAGGATTCAAGAAAAATTTTGTACCCTGTTTTTTTATAAAAGGGATATGTGTGTGTCCAACTATTATGCTTTTATCTGATGCATTGAGCAAAATTTCTATTAATGGATCATCTGGAAAAAGATAAACCGTATATGCCAATTCATTATCCGCAGGGATGCCATGATAAACCTCAAAATCACTCTTTTTTAAAGATATTGGCAAATTTGCAAGCCATTCCAGATTATCTTTTTTTATTATTTTTCTTGTATAAATTCCAGCTATTTTTGCTATCTCATTCATATCTGAATAATCGTTGAATACTACAGCTGCATCATGATTTCCCATGACGCTTTCAATTTTTTCTTGCCTAAAAATTTCTATAACTTCGTTAGGATATGGGTAGTATCCAACTACGTCACCTGCAGAAATGATAATATCACAAGTTTCCAATTTCTCTAACACTTTCTGCAATGCAATTAAATTCGCGTGAACGTCTGAAATTACTCCTATTCTCAATTCATATACCTCCAAATTGTTTAAAAAAGATTATATTCGATTAAATATTGCTTAACATTAGTGTTATTATTCTTTTCAGTTCAAATAATATTTTTTTCTTCTCATTTCTCAATCTTTTTAATTCTAAATTTAAATTTCTTAATTTAATATATTTTCTTGGATTTTTACCAATATACTTCCATTTTTGTTTTCCATTTTTGTAAGTGACTAAATAATAATAAGGACCGTGACCTTTGCCAAATTTACATGTTTTACATTTTTCTTTACCACATTTTACATACTTTTTCACTAAGCTCCCTTCCATTTCACCTATCTTCTTTTTTATTTTATTTTCCTCGTTTTCAAGGATTTTTAGACGCTTTATTAAGACTTCAGGATCCATGTCTTACCTAATATTCTTAAGATTATAAACCTTTTCATTGGTAAGACTCACACCCATTCGTTTCTTGTGGAGGAGTGGAAATTGAGCCAGAAAAAAAGCTTTAAAGCGTAAAGTCACAGAACTGATGACACATGAGTGAACTAATGGAAATGTTAATAAGAAGAGGCTACTTCTGGCAATCCTTTGAAATCTACGGTGGAATAGCTGGATTCATAGATTATGGACCTTTAGGAAACGGTTTAAGAAGAAATCTAGAACAATTATGGAGAAAATTTTTTGTAATAAATGAGAGAGCTATAGAAATCGACACTCCAACGATAGGAATAGAAGAAGTCTTTATAGCTTCAGGCCATGTTGCATCATTTGTCGATTTAGCAATTGAGTGTAAAAGTTGCTCAAGGGTTTTCAGAGCAGATCATTATATTGAAGAAAAGTTAGGAATAAAAGTTGAAAATGATCCTAAAATAATAAAAGAGGTTATAGACTCATATAATTTAAAATGCGAGTGCGGAGGAGAGTTTAAAGATCCGAAACCTTTCAATTTAATGCTTATAACTACTATAGGACCTGGTAAGGGAAAAAGAGGATATCTCAGACCTGAAACAGCTCAAGGGATTTTTATCTCATTCAAAAGACTAGCTAGCTATTTCAGAGATAAATTACCATTTGCTGTTGCGCAGATTGGAAGAGCTTATAGAAACGAGATTAGCCCTAGACAAGGAGTAATCAGATTAAGAGAATTTAACCAAGCAGAACTGGAAGTATTTGTTAATCCAGAAGAAAAGAATAAGCATCCAGAATTTGATAAATACGCAAATACTGTAATAACTCTCATAGATAAGAATGACGTTAAATATGAAATAACTTTAAAAGATGCTGTTGATAAAGGAATAATACAACATGAATATCTAGCGTTTTATATTGGCAAAACTCAAGAATTTCTAATTGAAGCTGGGATAAATAAAGAGAAAATAAGATTTAGGCAGCATAAAGATGATGAAAGAGCACATTATGCCATAGACTGCTGGGATGCTGAGGTTCTAACGAGTTTTGGATGGATAGAAGTTGTTGGTATAGCTGATAGAACTGATTATGACTTAAAAATGCACTCAAAATACAGCGGAGAAGATTTAAGTATATTCATACCTTATAAAGAGCCTAAAGAAATAGAAAGACTAAAAATAATACCAGACATTAGGAAAATTGGACCCAAATTTAAAGATAAAGCAAAGAAAATAATTGAAATTTTAGAAAATTATGAAGTTAAAGATGAAAACATAGAAAAAGTCGTAGTAAGCTTAAATGGAAACAAGATTGAAATTACAAGAGAGTACTTCAAAGTGAAGAGAGTTAAAGAAAAAATACACGGCAAAAAGGTAATACCACATGTCATAGAACCATCATTTGGATTGGATAGAATTACATATGCCATTCTTGAGCATGCTTTCGATAGAGATATAGTTGATGGTGAAGAGAGAAGAGTTTTAAGATTAAAAAGATGGATCGCTCCAGTGCAAGCTGCAGTTTTACCTTTATTATCAAAAGATCCCTTCATATCAAAAGCAAAAGAAATAGTATCGTTACTAAAAAGAAATGGTATCTTCACAGAATACGATGATTCTGGAAGCATCGGTAGAAGATACAGAAGATTTGATGAGATCGGAACACCATTCTGCATAACAGTAGATCATCAAACATTTGAGGATGATACAGTAACCATAAGAGATAGAGACACAACCAAACAAATAAGGATCAAAATAGAAAAATTACCTCAAGCTTTGAAAGAGTTGCTTACCTCAGAAAAAGATATATCAGAATATGGACCCATATTCAAAGAAGGGATAAAATCTTGAAGGTTAAATTCCCATTTTTTTCAATTTCTCTAATATCTGCAAGGTTTTATCAAAAGTCTCAATTATACTTTTAATCTCATCAACATCATCAGCTACCAATAACTTGCTTGATAATTTCTGTAAAGTTATTTTTAAAGATTTTTCAATGTCATTCTCCTCCTTTACTTCGATAGTTTTCTTTTCTTCCTTTACTTTTGGTATTTCTTTTTGTTTCTCTGTTTTTTTAGTTTCTGGTGGCTCTTCTCCTTCTTTTACGATTACTACATCTCTATTACAGGAAGGACAAAAAATCCTTTCATCCTTTTTCAACAAAGGGACTTTACAATCTGGGCAGTGATAAGCTAGCATTTTTGCACCTTGGTAAAGATAATTTACTATATCCAAAATTTTTTTATCTTCTGATTCCTTCATTAAATAAACTTAGATAGCTGACTTTAAAAAGTTAGCTTTAAAGAGGTGATTTTTATGAAAAAGCTCCCAAAAGAGGTTATAGAACTTCTTGATAGAATAATTCAAGATGATGGAGTTCCAAGAAATATAAGAAGAGTAGCCAGTGAAATTAAAGAGAATTTACTTCATGGAAAAGAAAGCTTAGCTGTAAGAGCGGCATCAGCAATTTCTGCATTGGAGGAAATATCTGTAGATCCTAATGTTCCAATGTATGTTAGAACGCTTATATGGAGTGTATCAAGCCAGCTTGAGAAAATAGCCGTAGAAAAGTAATTTTCAAGAGATATCTCAAAGGAATTTTTCTGAATAAAATTTTTAATTTAGCTTTGCTTTTTTCTTTAGTTTTTTAACAACCTCTTTTGACTTCCAGTACCTCCAGTGGAAACAATAGGGTGAGAGTGTGCCGAAAGTTGAAATTATAACAGCCAGAGGACATGAAAATATCAGAGCTACGCATAGAACTACTTTCGAGATAACGAAAGATAAGGAAATATCAAAGACTGCTGACTGTATAATAGGTGTTAAAGCTAGTAAAGGTTTAGCGGACATATCAAATGAAGTAAAAAATAAAATAAAAAAATCAAAAAAGATAAAAATTGAAATAAAACTACCTGAGTATGGATTAACAGAAACAGTGATGGCATGTGGGAGCACTGAATTAAAACTGACACATCCGAGTGACATAGTTGTTAGAAAAAGTACTTTCATATGCGATAGAACGCTTGCAATAAAAGCTGACAAAGCCGCAAGGGATTTGAATAGGGAGATGATATCTCTTTTATCTGATCCAAAAACCGAGTTACTTTTTGTAATCTTACCCATAGACGGTTGATAATTTGACATTTAAATTTGGTAAGATCCTAAGTATTTTATATTTTTTATTATATTTATTATTTTTATTTATTTAAACTCCAAACGAAACTCTGAGACAATTCCTAAGGCCAGGACCTAACCCAAAAACTATCAGAATTAATTTTAAAAAATTGGCTTCATGTTCATCACTTACAGCTTTATTTATAACGTAAATTGCAAAAAAGAAAACAACCGCTTTAACTATTGGTAAAACATATGGGCCTAGCATAGAAACCAAAATTCTTGGAATAACATGAATTTCGGAATAACTAAAATATGAAAGAGCTATGAAGCTTGCCCAGGCATCAAGCATACCTGAGAAAAATGCTAATTTGTTCAAAAATTCTGCCATAGAGTTTAACTTTGGCAAAAAATTCACCAAAATAATATATGCGCATAAAGATGCAAAAGCTAAGATAAAAGAAAGTGGAGCAACCCACCAGTTCACTGGTTTTAATTTGCAAAGAAGAACAAGAAATATTAAAAGCGTACCAATAGCAGGAATAGCTGAGTATAATTTCCAGTAATTATCTTTCAGTATTTTTAGTGATAGCAAGAGCAATGGAAAAGCTAAGGCAAATACGAGAAAGAATATCATTGGTGACATCAACAGGTATGAAAATGGAGGTTTAACTATGCCTGAGTCTTCAGTTATCCTTAAAAAGGAACCAAAAATGATATAACATAGTGTTGACAGAACAAATTTTCGATCAATCTTAACTCTTTTTCTTATGAACTTGTAAATTAGTATAACTGATATTAGTAAAAGAATTAACCATGTTGCAGTATTTACAGGATTATAACCACTTTTATATATTATTGAATTTATATAATACTTTCTGATGAAATTGTAAAGATCAAACACGATTGTTAGATTTAGAAATTGGCTTTTAAAAAGTTTTGATCGCTTGTTAAAATGAAAAAAAGTCAAGCTTGATTTATAACTTTTAAAGTCATCACTGTGTGTCAAAATCTTTATTTGGAAGCTGGTTTTGAACATTTCAGATTGAACTGGTGATATAGAATTTTGAAACTCGATTTTCAGGACTTTATTGCAGTTTTTTGAAGGTGAATTTTTTATAAGCAATTTTTTTATAAGACAGAAAAACTCAAGTGAAAGTATGAGATTTTTAATAGGAAAAGAACTGCAGAAAAAGTTTTATTTAAATCTTCTTGCATCATTCATATTCGGTTTCGCGGTGTTTCTGTTTATATGCGGGTTTTATAATATCATTCAGACATCCAACGTTTATTTAAGAACATCCTACATAGTTTTGATTTTTACAATTTTCTTTATATTTTTCTCTGTTTTTCTTGAAAATAGAGGCGTAAAAATTCCGCATTTATTTATAGGATCATCAATATTGACATCAATTGCAACGCTGATGACTGTATGCATAGTTAATGGAGTTTACTGGATAATGAATGAGAGCAATTTACCATCGGAGGATATAATAATAATTGGAATCTCAGTAAGTACGCTGATAGCCTTTATTATAATAAAAGTAATAGGTAGCATTGGTAGAGGTGCAAGCTAGTGAAAGTTTGCCTTCAACCAGTGGGAAGTGTAAGGTCGGATGTGATTGGATATCTGAGGGATAAACTGGGGAAAATATTTGGTGAATGCGAGATTTTTGAGGAAATAGAGCTTCCAAAGTACGCGTACAATCCAAAAAGGAATCAGTATAATTCAAGTTTGATTTTGATGAGGTTACCAACGCATTGTAGCGTTACACTCGGTATAACTGAAGCGGATCTTTATGCTTACACTTTCAATTTTATTTTTGGGGAAGCAGAACTTAAAGGAAAGAGAGCAATAATTTCCTTGGCAAGATTGGACCCAGAGTTTTATGGTCATGAAAAGAATGATGAATTGCTGAAAGTAAGAGCATTGAAGGAAGCTATGCATGAAATAGGACATGTTTTAGGCTTAGTTCACTGTGGAAATAGAAGATGTGTTATGTGCTTTTCAAATACGATTTTTGACACAGATTATAAAGATTGGAAATATTGTGAAAGATGCTTAGAATTTCTAAGATCCAAAGGTTTAGAAATAAATCTAGAGATAAAATGATAAGTGGATTATGATTGAAGGGAAAATAAAAGGAGATAAAGTTCTTATAGGCTTCACAAGATCGTTAGAAAGCAGAGGATTTGGAAAAAGAAAGGAGAATTATATTGAGTTGGCGCCAATTGAAGCATATTATTTGTATTTAAGGAAGAAAATATCATTAATTTATAAGAACAAAGAACTTTGTAAGGAGGAAGCACTTAAATATTTTTCAAAAATAAATCCAAGGTTTCTTATTTATTATAAAGTTTATGAGGACTTAAGAAACAGAGGGTATGCTGTAAAACCGGAAAATGAGTTATTAATTGGAAGAAAGGTTTTTTTACCAATTTCTGAGCATGATGAGTTGGATTTAATTAAAATAGCCAGATATCTCGATGTCTTTGGAGAATTAATTTTATCAATAGTTGATGACGAATTTGAAATGACTTATTATGAAGTAAAGAAATTTGAGGAGAATGGAGGAATTTTAGAAAAAATTAAAGAATCTAGCTGTGTTTTTACTGGAATTGTAGGTGTAACTAATAATGTTGAACTGTTTGAAGAGTTATTTTATGGTAAAAAAGAGAATGATGAACTTGTAGAATTGTCTGTCTTTGAAACAATATATTTAGCTGAGAAAGGAAAGTTAAAACTAGATTGTAATTTGAATGATGCGATAAAAAATGCAAAAAAAATTATTCATAATTTTGAAGCCAAGTATAAAATTTACAAGGATCTAAAGGACAAGGGATTCATTGTAAAAACTGGATTAAAATTTGGTAGTGACTTTAGAGTTTACGATACTCCAGTCAGTTCTTGTGAAACCAAACACTCTAGATATCTTGTTTCTTTGTTGAACTCAGAGAGAATTAAGATTAATGAGATAACAAGAGCTGTAAGGTTGGCACAAAGCGTGGGAAAAACCAAGATCTTTGCACTTGTAAAAGGAGATGAAATATTATATTTTCAAGTAAGAAGGGTAAAGCCGTAATTACATCAAACCTAAAGCTGATAATTCTTCTGCGATCTTTTGGACAGCTCTAGTAGCATCTTCTGGCTCCTTACCTCCAGTTACGACCATTTTTCCTGATCCAAAGATTAATACTACTACTCTTGGATCTTTAAGTCTGTAAACTAGTCCAGGAAATTGCTCAGGTTCATATTCTATGTTTTCTAAACCCAATCCAATTGCTATAGCATTTAAATTCAAGTCTACACCTAGATCTGCGGAAGCTACTATGTTTTGAACTTTTACTTCCGGATTCTCTATTACAGGAATTCCAAGACTCTTTACAATCTTTACAACTTGCTTTACAGCTCTATTAACATCCTCAACGCTTTTTGATCCTGTACAAACAACTTTTCCACTTCTAAAAATTAGAGCAGCTGCTTTAGGCTCTTTTATTCTCAAAACTAATCCAGGAAATTGCTTAGGTTTATATTCCGAATCGGGAACTTCTCTAGCTATCTTATTAAGGTCTATATTCTCCCCAATTTGTGTCGAAGCTACAACATTCTCAATTTTAATTTTAAAATCTTTTTCAACTGTCATAGGCAAGGGACAACAGATATTTTGTTGTCCCTTTCACCTCCTTTTCGCAATTTTCATGAAATAAAGATTCTCATGGTGATGACTTTGAAAGCAACCGTATTGTCCTAAGTTTACCCTCCTTTAAATAGTAATTTAAATACTTCCGTATTTAAATAACTTTGGGTTACATATTTAAAATAAATTTTTATATAAATAATTTTTAATAAATTTGGAATGTATTTTAATCTTGGAAATTGGAAAATAGAAAATACTAAAGAAAAGAGAAAATATGTTATCAATATTTTGTAAAGCTAAAATTGGTCAAATAAAAAATTAACTCTCAATTAAGCTCTTATACCAGTTCTTTAATATCTCGAACTGCTGATGTGTGTTAACTACATTGCTATCCATTGGACTTTTGAAGAAAAATCCCAGCTCCTTGATCACACCGTATCTCTCCTTTCTTTTGGCCAAAAGCAAAAATCTTGCTAGATCTAAGATTAACGGCGCTGCAACGATTGCATCAATTCCATCCCAAATGAAGTAGAATTTCATTTTTGTTCCAAGGAATCCTTGGAAGTGTATGAAGTTAAATGCTGTTTTGTTATCAACTAAGCTTGGGAAGAAATTAATCTCAGTTATACTGTACGGCGAATATCCTAGAACTTTTTCAAGAACCTTATCCTTACTTTCGATCTTGCTGGCCTTGTTATCAACATGACTAAGAACTTTTCCGTCGAAGTCTCCAAGTATATTATAGCTCATCCATCCGATAATTTTTAGATTTCTGTAGAAGAACAGAGGAGCTAAAGTAGTCTTTACTAAAGTTTCTCCAGTTTTTCCATCATTTCCTGCATGGGGAACTCTGTTTATATTCGCAAGCTCCTTTAAGGCTGGAAGATTTGAGCCGACACTTGGTGTGAAGTTACAGTAGGGCAAGCCCAACTTTAACGCTGCGTAGGCATAGAGCATGCTGGCTGTAGCATATTCCTTTGCATCTTCATCAAGCATTTTTTCAAATCCATCTATAGTCTTGTGGTACTTCTCATTGTATTTGGCTATTGGTTCAGTAGATGCAATGTTTATGACTACCGTCTCATCGTCAGCGAACTTCTTCATATCTCTTATCAAAGTATCTGTAATTTCTCTAAGTGTTAAACCGTCTTCTTCTAGCGTTGAAATCTTTCCAAGTTCTTGAATTCCACTTCCGCAGTTGAGAGCTGTACCTTTTTTTGCTTTAATTTTCTCAAGATCATCTTTTACAGCATCCAATATGGATTTATCGAAATGTCTGTTGAGATTCCAGTGTTCCAATGCAGCTTCGTAGGCATTTGGTAAAGGTCTGACTTCATGTCCGCCAAAATCAAATTTTAATGGAATTATTTCTTTTAGCTCACTGAAATATGGTAGTTCAGACACCAATCCTGTAGTATCTATTAATCCCTTTTCCAAAGCCTTACTTCCGACCATTGCAGTAGTAGATACTATACCATATGCTCCAATAAGCCAGAGTTTCATAAAAAACACCTCCAGAGATTTAAAAATGTGAAAATTTAAAATATAGAATTAAATATCTAATTTTTTAGTTATGTTTTTGTATTAGTTATGTTTTTGTAATTTAAAAATTTTACTTAAACTTAAAATTAAATGTAAACACCTCTTTAATAAAATAAATTTAGGAAATTGTAATAAATTAATTGTGAATCGAAAAAATCGAGAAATTTTAATTGAATAAAAAAAGGAAGATGATAAACTTTGCATAAATCTCCTTAAAATTTCAAACTGGTTAGAGGTAGAAAATGGTTAGATTGCTAGGTTTTAAGGAAAAGAAAAACGTGAAAGAAGCTCTAGAGAAAATCCTAAACTCGGTTAAAGTTAAAATAAACGATTACGAAGTGGTACATATAGAAAAAGCAGTGGGAAGAATTTTGGCTGAGGATGTAGTATCGGGAATAGACGTCCCACATTTCAACAGGTCTGCAGTAGATGGTTATGCGGTAAGAGCAGAGGATACTTTTGGAGCTAGTAAAGATAATCCGCTGTTACTTAGGGTTTCTGGGAGAGTAGAAATTGGTGAGACAGTAAAACTCAAACTTAAGAAAGGGGAGGCAATAAGGGTTTCAACTGGATCGATTTTACCAGAGGGATCTAATGCTGTTTTAAAATTAGAAGATACTGAGAAGATAGGCGAGTACATAGAAGTGTACAAATCAGTTGCTCCTGGGGAAAACGTATCAAAAATAGGCGAGGACGTAAAAAAAGGCGAGGTTGTACTGAGAAAGGGAACAGTAATAGAACCTCACGATTTAGGGTTACTGGCAACACTTGGCATAATGAAAGTTAAAGTGTTTAGAAAACCAAAAGTGGCAATTTTCTCTACTGGAAATGAACTTGTTCCTATAGGCGAAAAGGCTAGGGAAGGGCAAGTTGTAGAGACTAATAGACTCGTTATTGGAGCAGCATTAAAGCAATTAGGTTGTGAAGTTTTGGATTTAGGAATAGTAAGGGATGATGTGGATTTAATAAAAGAAAAGATAAAATTTGGACTGGAAAAAGCTGATGCTTTAATTGTTAGTGGAGGGACATCCGTTGGTGGCAAGGATCTAGTTCCCGAGGCGGTTAGCAAGCTTGGAAAGATGCTTGTACATGGAATAGCCATGAAACCTGGAATGCCTACGGCTTTAGCTGTGTCTAATGGAAAACCAATTTTTATGCTACCTGGATTTCCCGTGGCTGCAATAATATCTTTTTACACATTTATCCCGCCTGTCATTGAAAAAATTATGGGATTTAAATTTGTTAAAAGGGAATGGGAAAAGGTTAAAGTTAAAGTTGAAAGAAGAATACCGTCAACACATGGAGAGAGAACCTTTGTAAGAGTTTTAGTTAAAAAGATTGGAAACGAATTCTTTGCAGAGCCGATAAGAATATCTGGATCTGGAATAATGTCTTCTATAGTTAGAGCAAATGCAATAATTGTAAT
>Ga0190367_1001624_pt1 | contig 12701 bp, 16 predicted proteins | sample 4872181011_MG_FD_171838 | JGI IMG/M metagenome (GOLD analysis project Ga0190367, IMG submission 171838) | Hydrothermal vent microbial mat bacterial communities from Southern Trench, Guaymas Basin, Mexico - 4872-18-10-11_MG | ecosystem: Environmental > Aquatic > Marine > Hydrothermal vents >... | reverse complement strand
TTGGGTCTTTTACGTAAAACAGGAACTCCAGCAGTTTTCCCTCGACAAAATCGCTGAGATTCGGGATGTATTTCCTTGCAGCTTCTAGGATGTCCTTCCGAATACTCAACCTCACAGGCACTTTACCAAGGTTTGGACGTGGCATAATGGAGTAATATGGCCACAAAATGATAAAGTTAGCGGAGCTTTTCTTTTAGAAAAATTTGTGGTGAATTTTGTGCAACACCAAAAAATACACAGAAATTATAAAAAACATGGTTACAGTTGTGGACAACTCCACCAACTCAACAGTTACAAGGTTGCTGACAAACACCTCACAACTATCTGTAAAAAATTGCAGACGACCCCATACTTGTAAAATTCGAAGTTTATCATGATGGCGAGTGCTGCTTCAAGAGGTATTGGAGAAGACACCTTTACTCGGGGTAAGACCGTCGACTATCTCATTAAGAACATGAAAGAAGCCGTTGGGTTCACTTCATGGATAGCTTAAAACTCCTGGTTGAGAAAGAAGGAGATGTGTTGAAGTCACCTAGAATGCCAGAAGACGATCCATTTATTTCCCCGTTCTGAAGTAACATCCTTACAGTTTTCGACGTAAATCAAGCTCAGCCATACGCTCATAAGGGAATTCGCTATGGGGACTGCAAGTATGGCAAGTCCAAAAACTGAAAGCAGAGAAATCGCAGTTGCAACCGCGATTGTGGCCATAATGCGGGCGTAATTCCGAATGGCAAAGCCGAAACCCTCACTGATAGCATCAAAAACTCCGCAATCCCTTGCTACGAGCACGAAGCGGGGCATTGTTACAAGAGGGGTTGCAAGGAAAGCGGAGATTAGAGCCAAAAAGTATGCGATTTTGCTGTTGCTTATGAAATAAACGATAAGCAGCGGCATCACAAATCCAACCAGCGCGAGACTACAAAACAAATCGAGGGCTACAAGTCTTGGTGTGTACAAAAAGCCGTAATCAAATGCAGACGACAGGCTGTAGCTGCCGTGCATCGCAAGCTCGATTGAGGAGCCGATGAGGGCAGCGTTGAAAAACTCAAGCAATACAAAGCCGATAATACCAAACAGGAGGAAGACCGCTAAGGTCTTTACGGGGTTAGCCATTACAAATTCTTTTATCCTTTCAGTGTTTCCTGCAAAATTTATAAGCTCATTTGCAGGAATTAGCGTAAGCAAGGCTGCGAAAATAAGCAGGTAAAAAGCAATCATCCCCGTAAGCGGAAGAATAACTATGGAAAGATTCTTAGCTAGCAGTCTTAATGCGGGAAGCATAGAGGTAGGAGGACATGCAAAGTAAAAAAGTTAATTCCGTAAGAGTTGCGGTGTTCAGACCCGAGGAGCATCTGAACGAAACCATAAAGAAGTTCCGCATGGAAGGATTTGAAGTCATAGCTGCCCCCCTTCTGAAAACCGTGATCGATAAAGGAGGTATCGATAAGCTTAGGAGCATAGATTTTGACACCGCAATCATTACGAGCAGAACAGCTGCAAAGATAGCCCTAGAGAATGTGAGGCTGGAGGGAAAAAAGGTAATAGCCATAGGAAAGAAGACGGCCGAGGTTCTTAATGCTGCGGGAATAGAAGCTGAAACACCGTCGAAGTTCGATTCAAAGAGTATAGTTGAGGAGTTTGCAAAAAAGCTTGTGGGCAAGGTAGTAATTCTAAGGAGCGACAGGGGTGATCCAGTCCTTCTCAAGCTTGCAGATCACGCTAACGTGGAAGAAGTTACCCTCTATACGATCAAGGAAGAGCATGGTAAGAAGCAAACAGAGGTTTTAGAAAAGATAGTTTCTGGAGAGGTAGACATAGTCGTGTTCTCAAGCAGGATGATGGTTCACAGTTTTATGGAACTAGCTAAAAAATCTGGAATGTTTGATGCTGTTAAGAAGAAATTAGGAGAGATCACAGTTATAGCTATAGGCCCCCCAACGGCAAGAACCCTCGAAGAGTATGGAATAAAGTCTGTAATGCCAAAAGAGTATACTTTTGACGGTGTTCTTGAGTTACTAAAGGAAATGAAGGATCTGAATAGTCTTTGAACTTCCTCAATTGTTAAACCAGTAGAATACTACATTAAAAAGGGAATAGTCATGCTTGGTGCAACGCTACAGTTTACACTGATAATCTATGCCGGTCCAGTAGCATTCATACAGGTACTATAATAGCTGTTTGTCAACGTTCCTGACGATCTATATAGTTGGTACGAAAGTTGAAGATGAACAGGCGCTTTGCCTCTGTCTTGGTGCTGGGAGCAATCAGGCATTCTCACGTATGACCGCAACACATTCAATTGTACCCACTGCTAGATGAAAAACAAGAAAACTCTGAAACTCGTGGCTGAGAATAAAGTTTAAAAATGCACTCAGCGACTACTGATAATTGCTCATAAGCCGGGGTTGCAGAGCCAGGCTACTGCGGGGGATTCGAGATCCCCTGCCCGCAAGGGCGCGTGGGTTCAAATCCCACCCCCGGCGTCAGAAATTTAGTTTTTACACCTTCAGCTTTCAATATAGCATGAGATCGCTCTACTTCCGAAAAAAAGATATATGAGTAGGTATTACAATTGCTACCACAGCAGCTATCCCATCGATATGGGAAAATCCACAGAACAACATGTTCTCAGGCTGCCCAGGCCAAAAGAACAAAACCAGGGCAGGAAGTACCTCTGTCGGATATGTTTTGCTGAGGGGATTATCAGAAAGTTCGATAGTATGGCCGCCCTAAACGGCCACATCCGAATGGCGCACAAGAGCAGTCCAAAAAAGAAGGAAGAAAGCGGAACAGATTGAAAAAGCTTGGACAAAATAGCAGGGATTTTTGCTGGAGAGCCGGAAAGAAAATTCATTCGCCATAACGGCTACGAGATTATGGAAGTTTGGGTGACACCGAAACTAAGAAGGATCATAAATGAAGCGCTTGAACAGAGCAAAAACTCGACGAAGGTACTACCAGTAGTGCTTGTTCTGTCGAAGCTTGGACTGCTGAAAGCTAGGTGGCTAATTTAATGACTTCAAGAACTGGATAATGGCCTGTTTCAAGAAAGAGGTTGTGAATCAATTACTTCACTTCCTCAAAGCTTTCAGCCATCTTCCAAATTCTAGACTGAACGTTCATGTTCTGTGAACAAAAGGTTCATAAATCATGAACGAGAAGTTCATGTATCATGAACATCTGGAAGCTGTTTGCAACGAGGGAAAGATTCGACACACTCAAGCATGCACTCGAAAAGGAGAAGGTGAGTGTTGAGGAACTGGCAAGAGAACTAAATCTGAGCAAGGGCTTTGTTTCTCAATTCCTCAGAACCCTCGAAGGAGAGGGATTGCTGAGAAGAGAGGGTAGAAAGTATGCTGTTAAGGATACTGCCATAACGAGAACCCTAAAGGCCTTCATCAACACCGCTACACTCCACGAAATCCTAATGAAACACAAAAAGGACTGGATGGAGAGTTTGGGATTTTACGGAAGCTTCGCTTCCGGAAAAAACAAGGAAGACAGCGATGTTGATGTCTGGATTAAGGTATCTAAGCATCCGGGTGAGAAGGAGATCGCAAGGGTTGAAAGGGAGCTATCAGATGAACTAGGAAAGAGGGTGCATATACTCGTTCTCACACCGGAAAGGCTGGAGAGATTGAAGAAAGACGATTTCGTCTTCTACTGTGAACTGAAGCACTCTGTAGTGATCTGGGGTGAAGGAATTGAATGATTTCGAGGATTGCCTGAGGAGGGGACTTTTACGGAGGATAACACCTTCGAAGGATAAAGCCGAGAGCAGCATGAAAAAGGCTGAGAGATGGCTTTACGAGGCTGAAAGAAATCTCAATTCCGGATCATACGATAGCTGCTTGATAGCATCCTACTTGGCAATGTTTCACGCTGCAAGGGCAATTCTGTTTAAGGACGGTTGGAGGGAAAAGAGTCATTACTGCATCTCCAGATACTTGGAGGAGAAGTACGTAAAAACTGGAAGGCTTGAAAGGGAATGGGTCGATTTACTTGATAGACTCAGAGAGTTGAGGCATGAGGATCAATACGACGTGACGTATTTTGCAACCGAAGAGGAAGCCAGAGAGGCTCTGAACGTTGCATTTGAATTTGTCGAAAGGATGGAGAAAATACTCCATACGTAGATTCTTTTATCGAGCTTAGCGTGAAATTGCCTGTATGAAGAGCGATTCTTCCCATAACATTCAATAAAAGGTTGAAGCTTAAGTTGAATGGAATTTATTGAGGTAAGCTCAAAGACGTGCTGAACAGCATGCTCAGCTGCATGCTGAGCTTTAATAATATAATAGGCTAAATTGCAGTCAAGTAAGACGTTTTACACTACTTGAGTAGTATAACAATGGTTATTAGGAATCTGAAAAGAGTAGGCTCTCATTTCAAAACGCCTTATTCGGCTGGAAGGTAAATTCTGCTCACTTTCGGCACAATAACTCAAGCAGCTTTTCTCCCTTCTCCGTCAGCCTGTGCATCTTCCTTCTTCCATCAACCGTATGCCTAACGAACCCTCTTTCCCCAGCTCAAACAAATGCTCATAAATGGATGAAATTGTAATGCCGAGCTTTTTCGAAAGGCATAACCGTGCAGAGGGTCTTTTTCCAGCTGGGGCCGTTCCACTTAGCAAGACCAAGAAGGGCGCTAGAAGAAATCGAAGTTGCAGTCGAGCTGTAATTACTCGTCTATCTGCAGACGCGAACCTGACGGAAATCGGGTAAAAACGTTTCGAATTCAGGCTGGTATCTACACTCGTAAGCTTTTAGTACGCGTATGCATTGCGGGAATTATGATTCTTAAGGGCAAGGCTTGGAAGTTCGGCGACGATATATCAACGGACCACATAACGCCGGGCAGATATTACCACCTGCGGAGCAACCTGCCAGAGCTTGCGAAGCACGTGATGGAAGATGCAAACCCGGAATTTGCAAAGAACGTAAAACAGGGAGACTTCATTGTAGCGGGAAAGAACTTTGGATGTGGAAGCAGCAGGGAGCACGCACCCATAGTCATAAGGCTCGCCGGGGTTTCCGCAGTACTTGCCAAATCCTTTGCCCGCATATTTTACAGAAATGCAATAAACGTTGGCCTTCCACTCCTCATCGTTGACACCGACGGAATCGATGAGGGGGATGAACTCGAGGTGAACTTATCAACTGGCGAAGTTAAAAACTTGACAAAAGGGATAAGCCTTAAGGCTAAGCCAATCCCTGACGTGATGATACGAATACTTAGGGAGGGCGGACTCGTAAACTACGTAAAAAAGTACGGAGACGTGGTTGTCTAGATGAGAAGGTGCAGAGTTTGTGGTAATACTGCCTACTTTACCGAGGAGAACGGAAGACTGAGGTGTCTAATATGCGGTGAGTATATAGAGTACTAGCAAAGGCTGGAGTCCGCCTCCTCTATCTCCATCCTCTTTTTGGTCTGGTACTCTGAAATTTTCTTTCTTAGCTCAGCATTCTTCATTGCAAGTATTTTTACGGCTGCAATGGCTGCGTTTTCTGGCTCAAGCACTACAAGAGGAGCGACTCCTGAGGGCATCCGTAAAGACGAAAGAATATCTAAGCCAGCGAACTTCTCGCTGTAAGGGGGGCAGGCAATCACCGGATTTAACGTGTTTGCGTCGACGAATCCACTGAGTGCATTACTTCTACCTGCAACTGTTATAAAGACAGCTTCACTGTACTCTCTCACGATCTCCAGAACCTTTTCAGGTGTTTTGTGTGCTGAAGCGATTCTGTAGCAGAACTCCACGTTGAAATCCTCTAGAACTTTCCCAATCTTTTTTGCAAAGTCAAGATCTGACTTTGAGCCCATGAGGATTACTACATCCATGACTCCCACTGCCACGTATATCTTAAATTCTTTACTTAGTTGAGGTTTATCTAATGATAATAATAAAGGTTGATCCCGATAAACCCGAGAGAGAGAAAATAGAAAAGGCAGCAGAAATTATAAGGAGGGGGGGTCTTGTCGCATTCCCCACTGAGACCGTTTACGGCTTAGGAGCTGATGCTTTGAACGAAAAGGCTGTGAAGAAAATATTCGAGGCAAAGGGCAGGTCAGCAAGAAATCCCCTCATAGTTCACGTTTCAAGTAAAGAGCAGGTTTATAAAGTTGCTCACGTAAACGAAACCGCTGAAATGCTGATGGATAGGTTCTTTCCCGGCCCACTAGCCCTAGTTTTGAAGAAAAAGGGCATTGTGCCAGATATAACGACAGCAGGCATGGACAAGGTTGCTGTCAGGATGCCAGATCATGCGGTTGCTTTGATGCTCATCGAACTCTCTAAAACCCCTTTAGCTGCTCCTTCAGCTAACGTTTCTGGAAAGCTGAGTCCAACAAAACCCGAACACGTACTAGAAGATCTTGGAGATAAAATCGATGCATTAATCGATGGTGGAGAGGTAAAAATAGGGATAGAGTCAACTGTCCTCGACCTAACACTAAAACCACCGAAAATCTTGAGGTTAGGAGCCATAACGCCGGAAATGCTCGAAAAAGCAGGAGTGAAAGTTGAAATAAAAGAAACCAGATCCTTTTTACATTACAGAACGGAAGCAAAGCTTCGCATTGCTGAAGCAAGGCAAATTCCACAGCTTGTTAGAGAGCTAAAAAACAAAGGGCTTAGAGTTGGAGTAGCTAGCATTACAGCAAGCTGCGAAGCGGATGAGGTCGTAAGGCTCGGGAAGACTCTGGAAGAAGTAGCAAAAAATTTGTTCTCCGTTCTGAGAGAACTTGAAAAAAAGGTGGACGTCATAGTCGTTGAGAGGGTTGAAGAGAAGGGACTTGGAAGGGCTATAATGAGAAAACTCGAAGAAGCTTATCTGGCATCGAAGTAGCTCATTTCTGTAACGTCCGCTTCAGTAGTGTCCAATATTCCAACGCTGTAAACGTTTACGATTCTACCAATTCCCCTAGGCGACAACTTCAGCCTTACAACCGTCATTTCGTTCTCTTCAATGTATCGGTCTGAGGCGAAGATTATGGAGTGGGACATCACCTCTTTTCCGTTAACCTCTGCTATAATCCCCGTTGTTCCTCTATCTACATCATAGAACTTTGCCGGCGTTAGGAAAACGCAGTTTCCCAACTCTACTCTCATGGCAGTAGCGACGTTATGGGCGCTCCTTAATTCTATCGTTCTTATAGCCCTTTTCACGAGATCCTCAAGTATCCTTCTCGATATTCCAGTAAGGACGTAACATCTCATTTTTATCACCCGAACATTGGAAGTTCTTCTCTCCTTGCAGTTTTTTGTTCATGCATTCTCGTCTGTTCCGCTAGCTTTTGGAGTTGTGCTTCAATAATTTCAGCCTCTTTAAGAAGTTTTTCCACGTTCACGTCCCATCCTAGGAGCTTATTCAATACGTTAACGACTTGTGCAGCCGCTCTTGGATCTGGATTGAAGCCCAGAGTTTCGCCAAGCAACGCTAAACCTGGAAATTTCTTGGCTACACATTCATTAAGAATTGAACCCGCTATACCGGAAATTGTACCACTCTTAAAGATTTCGACGTAATCCTTAATCTCATCTAGAAGCTCCTTCGTTGTTGCTGCCCCAAAAACCCTGTGTTTATCCTCAAAAGTTGCAAGGCCAGCAATTGAGAATATCTTCGTGGCATTTATTTCCGTAGCCCACTCGACTATCTTTCTGCTTATGTCATAGGATATTTCGGGAACTATCGGAACGTCCGAATGCACAAGTACGAAGTTAAGCTCTTTGGACTGATATATCCTGACCGGGGGCTGGACAATACCGTTAGCTAAAGTGGCGATCGGAGGAAGCATTTCGGACTCTATCATACCGATGGTTTCAAGTTTTAATTCTGTTACCAGATGTGCTGCGATGATTGTTCCAACGAGTCCGATTCCCGGAAAGCTCGTGAGCACTATTGGTCTCTTAACATCGATGCCCTCTACAAGAATTTCGGTTCGCATAAAATAAATTGTTGCAGCCCTTATTTATATTTCTCCTTGCCAAACGCCTAAGCAATCTATCGAAGTTCTCATTTCTGCTTCCAAAAACGTTATTTGCATTTAACCACATTGCCCTTCGATGAGGGAGTATCCGTTTAAGCGTGGATTCAAGGCGAGTGAGGAGAGGCTTGAAGAAGCAATAAAAAAGCACTTCGGAGAGTTCAAGAAAGAGGGTGACACGTACATTGTTAGCTTTGGGGCAATCGAGGAGCTGAGGTTGAGAATACAAAATAAAAAACTTCTGGCTGAATCAAAAACGAATCCAAAGGTTTCTAGCGACGTGGCAGCAAACACGATAAAGATCTACAACAGGTTTCTTGAGGAGCTTACGGGATACACCGCAAAGGAGAGGCAAAAGTTGTTGAAAAAAGAGGTAGAAAAAGATTAGCATGAGAATTCCTACTTCTCATCCAAGATACAAATCCCTCGTAATTCGTGAAAAGCTCGTTGAAGGATTTAGAGAGGGGATAGTCGTTCCTGAAGGTCTCATAGCCCACGGCAGGGGGGAGGCTTTCGACTATATTCTTGGTGAAGTGACGAGGGATTTCGCCAAAGAAGCTGAAAGAGCTGCTGTAGCCCTAATGCTACTTGCAAAAAGGCCGGTTATTTCTGTAAACGGAAATGCTGCTGTTCTTGCAGCAAAAGAGCTCGCAGAGTTATCAAGGGAGTTAAATGCACCGCTTGAAGTCAATCTCTTTCATTGGAGTAGAGAGAGAGCCGACAAAATAAAAAACTGGCTTGAAAGATTCGATTGTGAGGTTTTAGCTGCGGGCGATGCAGAGCTTGAGGGGATAGAACACTCGAGGAGGATAGTCGACAGGAGGGGCATATACATCGCGGATGTTGTGCTCGTAGCCCTCGAAGATGGGGATAGGTGTGAAGCGTTAAGAAGGACGGGAAAGAAGGTTATAGCGATAGACTTGAACCCGCTCTCAAGAACAGCTCAGATGGCCGACGTAAGCATCATAGACAACGTGGTTAGGGCCATACCAAACATGGTGGAGATTGCAAGAGAGATGAAAGAATTCAAGGCGGAAAAGCTTAAAGAAGTCGTTAATAATTACGATAACTGTACAACGCTAAAAATGGCAATAGAGGCTATAAGGGATTACCTAACGACTAAATCTCTTCAAGTTTTCAATTCTCGCGTTTGAGCTTTTAGTAATTACTCATCACTCGATCTCAACGCCGTAAACTCGCTCTACGTTTTCAACGCAAATTTTGTAAACCAATTCTTCGCCAAAACCATGTTTCAGCAGTTCTTTCACTTTTTTTGGCACAGTCTTTGGCCCAAGAACGGCCCCAGGTCTTTTCACATCATCTATGTAGTCCGTTTCAACTGTGAATCGCGTTCCTTGCTTAGCTGCGTTGAGAACGTTATCTCCCATGGCAATGACAGATGGAAACACACCAACTTCCTCGAACTCTTTAATGTTTGGTGGAGCAAAGTGCTTTACGACTTTCTCTCTTTTTATTCCGGCTTTATCTGCAATCTTAGCTATCTCTTCAAGTCCTTCCCTGGAATAGCTTTCTGTATGGAGTTGTACAGCGCACCCAACATCCTTTGCGATTTCGAACGCATGCAGCATAACTTCGTTGCTTAGCTGCCAGACCTCTTCGCTAACTTTATAGTGTGGCCTGCCACTCTTTATTGCAATAGCCTTGCCTTCCTCAACGTATTTCGCAGCAAGATCGAGAGCCTCCTTCATAACCTCTGCAGCTCTTCTGAACCCCAACCTGCCGCCGAGAATTGTTATCTCCGCTGGATGGACTGCTAGAATAGCATATGCCCTAACTATTTTATTCGCTTTTTCAACAAGATTGACATGCGAATCGAAAATTTTCTTAAAGTCTTTTCCAGTTTCAGGCTTTACGTCATAGCATTTGCTTAGCAGCGAGACGAGGAATACGTGCGTTCCTCCAGCCTTCTTGAATTCCTCGAGAGCTTTCAGGCGGAGATGGTTGTAGAGATGCATGTGGTCATCGGTTATGATCATGGTTCCTTTTTCGCAATTCGGAATTAAAAATGTACTCAAGTTTACCCTCCAGCAATCTATCGATGACAACTCTGTTGTGCCTTGCTACGTGGTTTTTGCTGTCTATCTCCAGGACTTTCTCAAAATACTTGATAGCCTCTTCGTGTTTCCCCAGCTTGTAGAGAACTATCCCTTTATTGTTTAACGCCTTGGTGTATCTCGGATTTATTTCTAAAGCTCTATCAAAGCACTTTATTGCCTCTTTATACTTTCCCATGCGCTTTAACGCGAGTCCCTTGTTGTTTAAAGCCTCAATATGTTTTGGGTTAATTTTTAGGACTTCGTTATAGCACTCTATAGCCTCTTCGTATCTCCCCAATGCGGAGAGTTCATTCCCTCTTCTGTACAATCTCTCTATCATTGCCTGCATTTTTGTGGAAATAATTAATATATTTGTCTGAGAAAGCGAAAAGTAAAAACAGTAAAGTAGAGATCAAACTTAATATGCAGGACAGCTCATATCTGCTTGAGCTGTGCGATAGATTTAAAGGGGAGTATCCCTACGCTTCAAAAAAGTTTGTAGAGTTGAGTTCAGAGGGCAGAGCTTTAGTCGTTGGCGACATTCATGCCGATTTTAAATCACTTGAACGTATATATACTGAAATAAAAAACTTGGGCAAAAACGATAAGATAGTTCACCTTGGAGATTACGCTGACAGAGGAAATGAACCACACTTAGTTTATACAACTATACTATCCGCAGCTCTAGAGCATGGAGAGAATTTTATAATGCTGAAGGGAAATCACGATCACGCTACGGGGGATAGGCCTTTAGTTCATCCTTTTGATTTAGATTTAAAGCTTCAGCTTGTTTTTGGTGTGGATGAAGGAAGAGAAGTTTGCAGGCAGATAATGAAAAAGGTTTGGCCGAATCTACCCTACTCTGCCATAGTTGAGGAAAAGTACTGGTTCGTACACGGTGGTGTGCCAACTAAGGGAAAATTGGAAGGTACAGACGTTAAACGCAGGGAAATAGAGAATCCAGACGAAGAGATTCTATGGGAAATGCTATGGAACGACCCTACCGAAGATAGGAAAAACGGGCTCAGTTTAAGGGGGTACAACATCTATACCTTTGGAAAAACCGCCACAAAAGATTTGCTGAGAGAGCTGAACGTTAAAGTAGTTGTTCGTTCCCATGAGCCCTATAAGCTTCTAAAAGTCGAGCAAGATGGTATGGTGCTAACCATAGGCAGCTGCCCAAATGCTTACTCAATGGACAAGGGAGCATACCTGCTGATTGATTTGGAGAAAGAAGTCAATAGTGCTAAGGAGCTTTTAAAGTTTGCAACTATCTTTCGGGCTTAGTTTTGATGAGTTCGTTATTGGTTTTCGTCATTTTATCCTTTATCGATTAAATTTGATTACATCTATACAGCTAAGAAAAACTCCAAGCATAGTAACCGGCGATGTTATAGCTTTCGAGTAAGAATACCTTGGCAACGAGCTTGAACTGCTTTCCTTCCATAAATCTCCATGGTCTAACTCGATACATGAGATAAAGCTCGATGGGCCAATGAGAGCAAATAAAACAAAAAAATATAAGCAAGGCCGATCTTACACCTGTTAGCCAACCCATTAAAAAGCAAGTAACCAACAAATCTTTCGATTACACCGGCTTTTGCATGCTTTCGAGGTATCCGAATATCCAGCTCGAGATAGTACTTTAAAATTAGGTCGAACGCAAAAACATCGATGAGGGGCAAAAGCCAGAATAAAATTTTCATCGCAAAGTATTTGTTTTTTCTTGTATTTTTTGATTACGGAAAACTTTCATTGGGAGTACTTTCTACTCCTTATCTTTTACATCTTTAGGCAGTAACTCAACCCAAGAAACGATGAATTCTTCTCTTTGCCCTGCCCTTCTCAACCTCTATAACAGTCCTCACAAGACCTGCTTTTTCGAGCACTCTAACAATGTTATAAACCTTACCACTACTCCAGTCAACTCGTTTTGCTATCTCATAAATACTTAAACTTATTTACGAATTGTAGATGAAGGGTCTTCAGCGAACATGCTAAGTGAAAGAACGGAAGTTAAGTGCTGCCAATGCTGCCAACGCTCCAACTTCTTTCTCGCTTGCCAAATTTCAATATCCATGATTTCGTTATCTTCTCCGTACTCAATAAAAATATCGTCCGCTACTTCAACAGTGTCCTTGATTTCTCCTTCTTTGATTAAGGATATACGGGATATCAGCCTCATGATCATATCTGACCTTCATAACCTCACCCACCTACCTTTCTCTTCCCTCTTCCTTTTATTAAGTCTCCCTTGATGTTTTTATCACTGTCACGACCTTAATTCTGTCCTCCGAAATGCTAAAAATGACTATGAGCTTGTGCTGCCTTTTTTGCCAATTACAACGTTTCCCGTCTTAACATCAATGAATCGGGATTCTGGATTTTTTAGAACATTAATAACGTCTTCCTCTTTAATTCTCCTTCCTTGAGCTTTTCCTCGGCATGTCGAGAACTCAATCACTTGATCAACCCCCTGTTTGAGTCTATGTCTAAGTTGTCATGGCTTTTTGCTATTAATTAAAAAGGAGGATGGGTAAAATTTTTTATATTTTTGCAACAAAAGAAAACCAGAGAAACAAAATAAAGGGAGGAGATATTTTCTTTCGAGTTTTTCTCAGATTTACGAGCTTCCGAACCCATTTTGAGATGGGG
>Ga0190367_1001623_pt1 | contig 12707 bp, 9 predicted proteins | sample 4872181011_MG_FD_171838 | JGI IMG/M metagenome (GOLD analysis project Ga0190367, IMG submission 171838) | Hydrothermal vent microbial mat bacterial communities from Southern Trench, Guaymas Basin, Mexico - 4872-18-10-11_MG | ecosystem: Environmental > Aquatic > Marine > Hydrothermal vents >... | reverse complement strand
CATCAATATTCTCCAAAATAATTTCATTAGCCCGTAATAGACCACCATTAGGTCCCAAACCCTCCCTTCTCATCAAATCAAATAGATTAACTATTTCTTTGACATCAAAATCGGGCACATAAGGTAACTCCATAACACCTGGATCTAAATTAACCTTAGCAACCACCTCTCCTCTCCGAGATAACCAATTGCCAAACATAGCGGTCATCGTGGTTTTCCCGGATCCCGCCATCCCTAACATGTATATTAGACCCATATTCATCACCTAATCTTTTTTCACATTACTATTAGGTAAGACTACACTCTAGAAATATCTTTTGGGGAATCTAGAACTCGTCGTAGAAGGGTAGTTTATTGCAAGATTGGTGGGGCCGGCGGGACTTGAACCCGCGACCACCGGAGCCCGAGTCCGGCATCCTACCAAGCTAGACTACGGCCCCTTAGTTCTTATTAATTCTTTTATCATCATGTGTTTTTTATGTTTTACTCATCACTCTGAAGTATTTCTGCAGGAGACTGTTTGAAAGTGTGTATGACCGCGGGTAATTGTGCGATTAGAGGGGTTATAAGTATTCTTGCTGTAAGGAATACGAAATCCCATATGTTGACATGGATAATTACCCATACTGGGAGCGTAGAAGAATTTAGTATATCAGCTACAATATTCGCGATGAACACTAGTAAAGGTCCGGCTGCAATGATCCCGATAATAGAGATTATTAAAGCTTCTATCGCGAATAGGATTCCTACGTCTTTAAGTGTTGCGCCAAGAACTTTTAGTAATGAAATGTACCATCTTCTCAGGTAAATATCGAATACCCAAATTAGTAGCATTCCAAGCCACGCACCTAGAGTTATTACTAAATCAATGATTATGATGAACTGATTCACGGCCTTAAAGCTATCATCTATCTGCACCATGAGTTTTTCTTTTGAAAGAATTTTGGCAGAAATACGATTTTTGATCAGGATACTATTTATCGCGCGAGCCAAATCCCATTCCGACGTATTCGGATCCTTCTTAATCATTACAAAATTAATGATTTGACGCCCTAAGATCTCTTTTACTCTTTTTAGACTTATAACAATGAGCCAACCCCCACTCAGCGAGGTCTCTACAATACCAGTCACACTTTCTTGACTCCGAATCACTGTTCCTAAGGGATGAATAAACTCTATTTCTATCGTACCACCGATCCCGACACCTAGACATTTTGCAATTTTCTCCGATATTACTATCCCACGAACAGAAAGTTCTCCCTTCTTAAACCTTATCCTCATTAAAGTTTCATTGCCATTAAGTCCAAGAACCCCCAGTGTACTATAAGGTGGCTTCGCGGTTTTCTTAGTACCCTTTATTTTTGTTACTGGGATTGGAACCATCAGAATTGCTTCGCAATAGGAGACGCCATTTAACGCTGATATATTCTCTATTATCGACCTATTTAAAGGCATGTCCGATTGAACCGCGATATCCCACAAGTTTTCCTTATCTATATTTTCTTTATAATGGCCGATACCTTCTCTAGCTATTACTGAGAAAACTGTAGGTAAAATTGAGGAAATCACCACTATAAATAAGATAGCTATTGACCTATATCTCCTCGTGATAATGGATCTTAGAGCAAATCTAATCCTGATATCCCCCATTTTGAAGGCGAAACCGGATCCACTTATAGTGTATTCTCTTTCCCTTATACTACGCACTATGCCCGTTCTAATAATGAACCAAACAACAATAAGTGTGGTTATGATTGTTACCAAAAATATGGTACTCAGATCTTTTATGAGCCCAAAGAAGTCTACTGTCAAGAAGACTTCGGCTTTAGGGGATAAGACTGAGAATTTCATTAATAAGTGTGCTTCAGTTATACCTAGAAGTGTTCCAATGATCATCCCAAACAGGAAAATTAGGGTAGTTTCGAGCATTAAAGTTAACACGACGTCCTTAACAGATAAACCTAATGCTCTTAAAATGCCTATCTCTCTCGTTCTAGTTCTTATTTCTATGACAATAAACCCTAGCATTATGCTTGCTACGATTATACTGGTTAATAAGAGAGCCAAGGTGTATATTGGGTAAATCGCCATGATCACTATTCCTATTAGATCCCCTCTGACTTTAACATCTATATCATACCCATATTTATGAGCAAGTTCCACAATCTCATACACTACCTTTGGAATTAGATTTCTTTCCAATACCTTTACCCTGATCTCATTAAACGTATCTCCAACTTCCAGAATCCGCTGCAAGGTTTCTAATGGAACTACTACAGAACCGCTAAAGCCATATTTTAGAGATGGAGCCCACAAAATATCTCTCACTTCAATAATCCTAAAACTCGTATTCAGAACGTTTATTATGTCACCGATACGTAAGCCTAATTTTTGAGCGGTTCCACTATCTACTACTGCTACCATACCCTCAAACATATCCCAGTTAAAGTTAGGTATTGTATCTATCTGCGGGTCTTTTGGGCAACCATAGACCTCTATATTTATTATCTCACCATTCATCTGAAAATTCGCATAATATCTAATAAAACCAACGCTACCTACCACATCATCTAGACCAGCAATGAGATATCTAAAACTAGAATTAAACCACTTCCCTCCTCTTACTGATACTACTAAATCGCCCATTCTATGAGATTTTCCGAGCTCCACCGAAGTCCTTATCGAAGTTGCAATTAGAATATTCATAGCAACAAGCATAGATAGTGCACATGCTACTGATATGATGACTATCCAAGTACGCTTTCTTCGTCGCACAAAGCTCCGATATACGATACTAAGTAAACCTTTCAGATTTACGACCACTAAAAATCCCCAAAATCGGAAGTAATACTAGATCGCTTCAAGAATCAAGCAAAGAAAAAAGAAATAAAAAATTGTATGAAAGTGAAATTTATCTCCTCCGCATAAAAGCGACAGCCACTATTATTATGACTATAACAACAACGCCAACAGCGATATATGTTGGTTCTATTGGAATACCAAGGAATCCTCCGGGGGCTATTTCAGCTCTACAAGGTGTCACATCGGTCCAGCCAGCCTCTGTTGGATTTGGCGGATTGATAGGATTATCCCATTGAGGTTCATTTGTTGTAGGATTCGTCTGCACCCTATTTATCTGGAAAACTATCGTGCCAGTAGTAGCATCCTCGTCTTCTAGACTGTTATCTCCATCGGTATCTATTTTGAAACTTCCCTCGATACTTATGTAGAACTCTGTTAGGAACCCATCCTTATCATATGTATACCAGGTGGCTATGCTTAGTTGCAAGTCTGTCTTGTTTACTCCCTCAGTCTCATTTGTGATCGCATAACCTAGATGAGCATTTGCTGTGATGTATGTTGATACGTAATCCTCACGTTCTAATACTGAATAGTCACCAGATATTTCAAGAATAATATTAGGATCTTCTTGGCGAGCGGCATATGCTGCAAATTTTGGTTCTACGTTAAGCTCTAAGTGTGCCCAGAACTGGAAGCTAGCGTAGATTAGATCCCACTCAGGAAGCACATATGGTGCGCCCAAATATAATACGTTCGCAATTGTGAATCCACTTACTGGTTCTTGATCTGGTGCATATGCAGTAATATTATAGAACAAATCCAATCCAGTTTCAAGTACTGGATTTGGCGAGATATATGTATATTCTGTCTTTATACCCCTGACAAAGTTAACAAAGTCCGTTATGTTCTCCTCAGGCATTCCAAGTGTTTCATTCAGAACGTCGATTAAGTCCTGAGACAATGTGAAGTTAGTTACCTTAAACCCTAGGACGTCACCAGGAGACAAACCTATTTCAATTTCCTTCGCATTAGTATGCTCGAATACTATATTCGCGGACAACTCAATTTTTTGCGTTTCACCACCATATGTACACTCAAATTCAAACTCCACATCGGCTTCAAACCTTAATAGAATTCCCGTTTCCAGCGAGTACTCGCTTCTAAATGTAGTTATTTCTACTCTTTGATATTGATGGTAGTCTTCATAAGTGTACTCTGTCTCATTCGAACCGCTCATCGTGAATATGGCTTTACCTTCAGATTCCTCATAACTTGCTGTTATTCCTTCCGGTAGTTCTATAGTTTCCCACTGGTCACCATAACTCGATAACATGCTAGGATCTACCATTGGGAATAGAGGAGCTATAGCTTCTTTGTATGGATAAGGCACTGCGCCCATATACCAGACATATATAGTAGTTGAAGATGCATGTAAAATCGTTTCCGTGATTGTGTAGAGAATCTTATCCATTGAGAGAACACCATATGTTGGGGCAAGTATGATTATTCCGCTTCCTCTCGGTATTGTGAATGCTAATTCTGCTGCATCTTCTGAAGGTATATCCAGAGCCACTTCCAAAATCTCTGCGGATACTGTAAAGTCATTAGTAATCTTTACGACTGGAACTATATAAGCAACCCCTTCTGATTCATCAACCCTTCCAAGTATAAATGTTAATGTGGCACCCCCTAATTGGTTTATTAGATCATCTGTATAGTTTACTATAGGTGGGATCTCTCCTGTAGTATCAATGACTTGTAAATCAACGGATAATGTTGTAAATTGCCAATCATGCCTCACGAAATCCTCGATTCCATATTCATCCTGGGCGTGAACTAATGTATAATTATTTACGGTAAAAGCTAGTAAAGATATCAAAAATACGGCTAGGAATGCTATACCTTGAATTTTTTTCATATTAACACCGTTATACTGTGATTTACAAAAATTGTACACACATGCTGTGTAAAATATAAAAGGATGCCGATTATTTATTTAAATATTTCGAGATGTTCTGTTAAAAGTCTTTGTTATATAGTGTATTATATATAAAACGTTTTTAAAAATGATGATTTTTTCTAGAACTATTAATTCCATTTTTGAAATAGTTCTTCTTAACATAATTTTTACTGATAAAACATTTCTTTCTGACTTTTTCCCAGTTCTCTTTTATCGCATTTAGATCCGGTTGCATACCCCTGCTCAAATATTCAAGAACACCATATTCCAAATCAATTTCCGTAAAAATACCCATATCATTTAGAATTCTATGAACTTCCCACACACTAGTTGTGTCTCTAATTGCCTTAGCCATATTACTCTGATTATAAACAATGTGAGTATCTAGATAAACTGTGACTGCTGCGAGAATACCGAGTGATAAATCTACTTCGCGTGAGCCGGATCTTATAGATACTTTTCCAATAGTCCCCTTAGCTGCGCTTAATGCTGCCCTGTTCGTTTCAGTAATGACAACTTCAAGTAACCTTTCGAGGAGTCTAATGTCTTTTTTGGTTAATCCTCTAACTCCTAGATATCCTCCACTCTTAGCTATTTCACTTAATCTGTGTAATATATAGGTTGGTGAAAGTTCCCCATCGGTGCCTATACCGAATACTGCTAGGATTGCGGGGATATTTAAATTACCGAGCGCTGATAGCATTATTTGATCTGCTACAGGGCTCCATAGATCTTCTTCTCCTCCCACTGCTAAAACATCTCCTCCACCATCTACCCCGATAATGAGGTCTATCTGATATTTTTGTGAAAAATCGTTCAGACCGTTTACTACGCCCTTAACGCCCTTGGATACGTCAATAGCTACGAGAGGTTCATTTAGCTCTTTTGCGACTTTTACGAGCTGGGGAACTATCTTTTTTCCGTCTCTTACAGCGTAAGTATTCTCATTCACTAATGCTATAGTATCATTGATGACCACCTTATCTACTAATTCCTCGATACTTATTGGACCTGGCTTTGGATCAACAACCCAACGTTCCCACACAACAGCTCCTATTAATACTTGTTGATTAAGAGTTCTAAGATAGTTAACTGTTGGTAACGTTGCAAGTACATCTCCACCACCGCCAATGCCACAAACTAAAACTTTTCGAGGTTTCTTGAGTAGTAAATAATCTTCTATGGAGTCTCCTATCTCGCTCTTTCCCATTTGAATATCCTCGTAAATTAGATACTTAACTTTAGACTGTATGCTGATATTGTGCTATAATTAAAATAAACATTACCATAAGCAAAATATCAACTCTTAAGACTAGGCTTTGATGATATTGTATGACAAGAAAGAAAGAAATTACGAGATGGATAGGTTTTCTGCAAATATCGTTTCTCCTTATTCTTCAATACTCAAATGCATATGTGCTTGTTCCCAATTATAGTTCTATAAAAATGGATTTTAAGGTATCTGACGCTTACCTAGGATTATTATCGGGCATGTACATATTCGCAAACGGCGTTGCTTCCTTTATCTGGTCTTATGTTTCAGAAGCAAAAGGGCTAAAACGTAAGCAAATTCTCAGTTTAAGTTATTTCCTGGCCAGTATACTTATGTTCCTAACATTCATGGCTTTAGACGCGTTTAGTTTTATAATATTTTATACATTGACGGGACTGGCATTAGGAGCCATTCTTCCATTGGGATTTAGTATTATCTCAGATCTTTTTGAGAGTGGTATGAGAGTGCGAATATTCATGCTATGGTACATGTTTGGAGGATTTGGTATAACGTTGGGGTTAGGGCTCGGAGCGATCCTAGGTACATACTTCTATTGGAGGTTTCCGATTCTAGTATGCAGTAGTATTCTTATCTTAGGTGGGGCGATTTCCTTACTGATATATGAGCCAGAAAGAGGCGCAGTTGAGCTTAAAGAAGTATCAGCATCAGAATACCCATATTCATATGTCTTCAAGTTAAGCGATCTTAATCTTCTTAAGGATACCAGGAGTAATTTCTACGTAATCCTACAAGGGATCTTTGGCGTAATTCCAGATAGCGTAATTCTTACTTGGGGATTACAATATTTGATAAGAGAGAGTAAAGCTTCCGAAGTCGGTGCGTTAATTTTCCTTAGTTTAATGGGGATAGGTTCTCTTGGGGGAGTATATGTAGCATATCTGGCAGATAAATTATATAAAAAGAAGAAGATTTATCGACCATTAATAGCTTCACTATGTTCTATAACTGGAACAGCGCTCTACGTAGGTTTCTTCCTCATACCATTTGAATTAAATATTCTAACAAATAATCTTATAGATGCGCTTTACATAGTCTTCTTACGGCTTCTAGAAGACGGCTTGGTTTTATTAGCATTTACAATTTTTACAACAGCTAAACTAATTAACAGCGCGATTGGTCCGATTAGAGATAGCGTATTAGCTGATGTTAACCTGCCTGAACAAAGAGCGATAATACTGTCAATAATTATAATCTGCGAACTTTTCTCAAGAAGTCTAGGAATTGCTCTCGTAGGATTATTATCAGATATAACAAATAATCTCAGAATAGCAATCATATTGTCAATGACATTTCTAATGATTTCAGGGGCAATATGGATATTGGTAGGTAAACATTATGAAAACGATATTCTAAGGATGAAGGAGATTTTACGAAATAGAAGTTTATCTACTTTTCATAAGAATAAATGACATAAAAACAATAAAAGAGAGAGTAAGAGTTACTATTGTTGACGCTTCTTGATCCTCTCGATTATTCGACCATATTCTCTAAGAGCTGCCATAGCTTTTATCGCTCTAGCAGGTGTGGGATATGTAGGGATCCCCTGTTCTTTAAGCCAATTGCTGGTCCCTTCAACTTCTCGTCCTCCAATAAAACATACAACAATTGGTTTCTTATAGTCCCGAGCGATCTTCGTAGCTTCTGAAATGCGTACACCGATTTTCATTGGATCTGTAATTGCTGTATGACAATAGATTACTACTATACCACCTACATCAGGATGCTTTACCGCCTCAACAATAGCTCCATAGTACCAATCCTCATTAGCTTGTCCTGTAAGATCCACGGGATTCTTAGTTGATCCAAATGGAGGCATGTATTTCTTCAATCTCTCAGCTAAATCAGGAGGAGTATCCGATAAAGGAATACCATATTTCTCTGCAGCATCAGTCGCTAGAACTCCTGCTCCTCCCCCATTTGTTATGACTAAGATCCGATCAGACATCGCTGGGGGCTGCAACGATAGAGCTAATGCTTTATCATACAAGTCGAAGAGATCCTCAGCCTGAATTACATAGGATTGCAGAAACGCTGCCTTGTAAATTCGAGCACTACCAGCCATAGATCCCGTATGAGACATCGTGGCTAGCTCCCCTCTCTTTGAGAACCCAGCTTTTAATATGACGATAGGCTTCTTACCGGCTGCTCGTCTGCAAGCCTCTACTAGTTCTGGTCCAGCATCGGTTCCTTCCATGTAAATAGCAATTGTGTTTGTGTCGGGATCCTTCTCTGTTAGGTATACGATTAGCTCTGAGAAGTCTATATCTGCTTTATTTCCAATGCTTATTACCTTAGATAGACCAACACGGTAAAGCCATGTCCATCCAATAAGTCCTATGATCAGTGCACCGCTTTGCGAGATCAAAGCGATTTTTCCAGAGAACGGTAGTTTAGGAGCAAAGCTAGCGTTCATCTTATATGTCGAATTTAAGATACCAACTATGTTTGGACCTAGAATAGGAATCTTATGTTTTCTAGCAATTTCAACGATTTCGTCTTCTTCTTTCTTGTTCCCTACTTCACTAAATCCTGCTGTGATTATAGCAATACCATTTACGCCTTTCTCAGCGCATTCTTGAACAACCTTCCTGACAATTGGTGCTGGCACTGATATAACAACAAGATCGACCATATCTGGTATATCCTTAACAGATGCATAACACTTGAGTCCTAATATTTCATTAGCCTTAGGATTAACAGGGTATATCCTCCCCTTATAGCCCGATTCTATCAAGTTCTTAACGATCTGATGCCCTATTTTATTAGGGTCTCTACTAGCCCCGATAACAGCTATAGATCGTGGGTTAAGAATGCATTGGAGTTTTTCAATCACATAATCTCTAATTCCAGGTATTCTCACATTCAGCACCTCACAATTATGAGAACTATGAAATAAGAAGCTATAAGTATAATTTCATATCGTCCTAACTATACATCGATATCATATATACATAATTTAGATGTATATATGTAATTGAGAACGACTTATATCTCTCCTAGACTCTTTAGATATTCGTAAGCTTTTCTTAGGACTTCTTTAGAGCTGGGATATGTAACCTTTTTGTAAGCTTGCTCGAACGGGAGCCATTCATATCCTTTATGCTCATAAGATAGTCTGACTTCTTTTTGTCTAGTTTTAGCTAGATAAAAAATTACCTCTTTATAAATTTTTTCGCGTCCTCTTCGATAATAGTACTGGATTTTTTCTCGAAAACCAAACACGAATTCAAGATCAGTAATTCCGGTTTCTTCGTAAACTTCACGTTTCACGGTATCAATTTCCTTCTCTCCCTTCTCAATATTTCCTTTAGGGAAATCCCAGTGACCAGCGCAATACCACAACAGTAAGAAGAAGACTTGATTATTCTCTTTCCTATATACTATTGCTCCAGCGGATCTCTCCCTTTTCACTTAATTCGCCTAGGGAAACTCTCTCTTACTAGATATTATGTATGCTCTAATATATGTTTTTTGTGAAACCCATAGGGAACTTTTCGTTTAAAAACACAAAGCGAAGAATCAATACATAACTTCTAATTAATGGTTAAAAAATTATTTTGGTGGGTTACTATATTTTTTCAAAATAGCTTTCTCAAAATCGACATCTAGTAGATTAGCTATAGAGACAAGCCATGCTGCCACATCAGCTATTTCCTCCTCAATATTATCCATATCCCCACTTTTAATAGCCCTAGCTAGCTCTCCTACTTCCTCAATAAACCACATGAAAGTTCTATCTAAACCACGAGCACTATCTCTTTCAAAGTAAGCTTTACGAATAATTTCTTGAAATTCACGTAAAGTCAGAGACATTTTTGAACCTCAAAGAAATGTATCATAAATTAGGTGACTCTTAGATGTATAACAATTTATCGCTATAGAGCCTGTATTACAAGATATATCACTTTTCTTTAAACACCACAATATACATAATATTAGTGTCAATTCAATTGTTTGATGTTTTAAGGGGAATTCTCGTGCACACTCCATTTAGAGCCCTAGCAGAACTATGTGAGAAATTAGAGAAAATAACAGAAAGAATACCCAAGGTCACGCTAGTAGCTAACTTTATCCTATCTCTAAAGGAAGAAGAAATAGCGCCAGCTGTCAGAATGATAATTGGTAAAATTTTCCCAGATTGGAGTCAGGATACATTAGATGTCTCATGGAGCACCGTCTTAAAGATAGTTAAGAATCTGACAAAGGCGTCAAGAGAAGAAATAGTTGATGCATTTAGTAAAACTGGGGATCCCGGAGATATGACAAAATTATTAATGGAGAAAAAGAAAACGTTAAAGCAACTCACATTACTGGATACGACAATGAGCGAATTGACCATTTTAGATGTGTTTGAAACCCTGAAGACCATTGCTAAGATTAAAGGTGAAGGAAGTAGAGATAAGAAGGAGAGTCTTTTAGAGACACTGTTGAGTAGAGCTACTCCGTTGGAAGCTAAATATATTGTGAAGATCATTCTTGGAGAAATGCGCCATGGCGTGAACGAAGGATTAATGGAGGAAGCAATAGCAAAAATAGCTAGAGTACCAATCGAGGTTGTTGAGAGAGCAAATATGATGTTAGGAGATATCGGTGAACTTGCTTATATAGCGGTTACCCAAGGATACGAGGGGCTAAAAAATGTTAAAATGAAGCTCTTTCATCCTATAAAACCAATGTTAGCGGCTCAAGCCGAGAATGTTGCAGAGGCCCTTAAGGAGCACGGTGGTATCTCGGCCTTCGAATATAAACTTGATGGAGCTCGTGTCCAGATTCACAAAAGCGATAATAAGGTAAGAATATTTAGCCGTAGATTAACCGACGTTACAAATAGCCTACCGGATATCGTAGAGCTTGTCAAAAAAGAGTTGAATGCGCATGAAGCCATCGTAGAAGGGGAAGTTATAGCTATCGGTAAAGATGGGAAACCGCTTCCCTTCCAATACTTAATGAAGCGCTTTAGAAGGGTTAAAGATGTTGGAAAAATGATTAAGGAGATTCCCGTTGAACTGTATTTGTTTGATTGCCTGTATTTGAATGGAGAATTGTTGATTGATCTACCCTATGTAAAACGATGGAAGAAACTAGAAGAGATAAAGGGTAGAGTCAACCTAGTGCCACGAATAATAACTAGGGATCCCAAAGAAGCTGAAACATTCTTTAAGAAGGCGAGAGAAGAAGGACATGAAGGATTAGTTGCTAAAAAATTAGACAGCAACTATACTCCAGGCGTCAGAGGTAAGAAATGGCTCAAAATCAAAGAGATTCTTGATACATTAGATTTGGTGATTGTAGCTGCTGATTGGGGATACGGGAGAAGAAAAAATTGGCTATCTGATTACTATTTAGCTGCAAGAGATGAAGAAACAGGAGAATTTCTAATTGTGGGAAAAACCTTCAAAGGTTTAACAGATGAAGAATTCGCAGAAATGACGAAAAGATTACTTAATATAAAAATTGGAGAGAGAAGACGGACAGTTTTTGTGAAACCCGAAATTGTGGTAGAAGTAGCTTTTGATGAAATCCAGAAGTCCCCGAAGTATAAATCAAGGTTCGCACTAAGGTTTGCAAGAATTACACGCATCAGATACGATAAAAGCCCCGAGGAAGCAGATACTATCCAAAAGATAGAAGAGCTGTATAAGAAACAGTTTTTAGCAAAAGCGAAAAAGCAGTAATTCAAGCACCCAGTCACTCAACTTCCACTGCGATAACGAGAACGCATCCACATTTTTCGACCACATGTTCTTCAGAAACCACTATTTTCTTTGTTATCTTTAATCCTCGTGCTTTTGCCATTCCTTCTAAACGAATTAGTGCTCGCTTCTCTGCTTCCCTTTTATCAATATTACGCTCAGCGTATTCTGCCACTAATGTTGGTCCCACATCCGTCCATCCTAATGCCATTGCCCCCGCGATTTTCTCATTCCTATTACATGATACGATGTATGCGTAGATTGCAGGCACATTACATCCAATGGGCAGAGAGGGTGGTTCATTAACTAACTCTATATCTGCAGGCAGTATACTAGTCACTTTAATCAACGATACTTGAGGCAATCCTGCTTTAATTAGACAATTATCAAAAGCGTTTAACTCTGTTTCACCTTCACTCGCAACGGATTTTACATAAATCTTCTTTGGTACGGTGATCAATGACAAATATTCCACCCTTTCAAACAACTTTATTTTAGGAGATATTTGTTTTTCCAAAATCCCGTTTTTACTTAAAAATATGTTCATAATACCAAGATAATGCGCTTTTAAAGCAGTAAGTTTAATGCAAACGCCAGATTATCATACTTCATAATGGAGAAATTATCCCAAAAAACGCATGTTCCCCCAACAATGAGTTCTCCTGCACCCACTTTTTTCCCAGCAAATAATATTGGTGTTTCATTAGTCTTGCTTGAAACCGCTGTTTCTTCTCCCATAACTATCCTGTATGTATCACTATCTCTCAAAATCAGAGAAGCACTACACGGTAATAGTACCTTTTTCACGTTCTTATTGTATTTTAGAACCTTTGAAGTTACTATCACAAGTCCTTCTTCATCGATACTGTTTTCCTTGTCAATTACAACGTCATCTAACAGTTCTATACCAAATTTAAGAGTCAAAGAGTTTACTGAATGTGCTATAGAGTCTTCATTT
>Ga0190367_1001622_pt1 | contig 12716 bp, 13 predicted proteins | sample 4872181011_MG_FD_171838 | JGI IMG/M metagenome (GOLD analysis project Ga0190367, IMG submission 171838) | Hydrothermal vent microbial mat bacterial communities from Southern Trench, Guaymas Basin, Mexico - 4872-18-10-11_MG | ecosystem: Environmental > Aquatic > Marine > Hydrothermal vents >... | reverse complement strand
CGTGTACGGCAAATACAGCCAATCCACCACACCTTCCCACAAAAATCCTTTAAAACACAAACCAAACCCAATCACGCCAACAAAACCTCGGAATCAGATAGAAACCCTAAACAGAGGGATTGCAAGGTTTTGTATATGTTTTCAATTGCTGTTAAGACACCAGAGAGCAAGAATCAGATAGAAACCCTAAACAGAGGGATTGCAAGGAAAATATGTGTAGCACCCATGAAGTCCACCGATTGCAATAGGAATCAGATAGAAACCCTAAACAGAGGGATTGCAAGTCCTCAGGCGGTGGTATAAACCTCCTATACATAAGCTCCTCGAATCAGATAGAAACCCTAAACAGAGGGATTGCAAGGGTATAGGCGCGCTTGTAGGATTTGCAGTTGGAACAGGCTGAATCAGATAGAAACCCTAAACAGAGGGATTGCAAGTAAACCACTTGATTAGATTATTTACCTCAGCCATTTTTCGAATCAGATAGAAACCCTAAACAGAGGGATTGCAAGACCACAAGGTTTTTTCCCTTCACCTGATAAGCAATGAGATAGAATCAGATAGAAACCCTAAACAGAGGGATTGCAAGAAGTGGAGAATTGTTTGCCTGATGTCTTCGGCGAGCTTTTGAATCAGATAGAAACCCTAAACAGAGGGATTGCAAGAGCTATGAAAGATAAATACCAAAACTTTTACCAAAAGCTTAAAGAATCAGATAGAAACCCTAAACAGAGGGATTGCAAGTCGAAGCAATCGAATGAAATTTTGCGGTATGTTTTTAGGAATCAGATAGAAACCCTAAACAGAGGGATTGCAAGGATGCCTCTCCTCGCCTTCAGCAAATTTTCCGTATAACGCGTGAATCAGATAGAAACCCTAAACAGAGGGATTGCAAGATCAACCAGGCATCTAATTCATCTGGGTCGCCTAATCTGAATCAGATAGAAACCCTAAACAGAGGGATTGCAAGTTGTTCACGGCTTACGCATATATATTCCTACTAAAAACGAATCAGATAGAAACCCTAAACAGAGGGATTGCAAGAAGCCGTTTTCGCTATGATATTTGTAGAGGTGTGAAGTATATGAATCAGATAGAAACCCTAAACAGAGGGATTGCAAGGCCCCTGTCGGACACAGCTTAACAGCTATTCCTCCTTTAGCGAATCAGATAGAAACCCTAAACAGAGGGATTGCAAGTTACATTCTTTGATATCTTCTGCTAAATGATTTATAAGTCGAATCAGATAGAAACCCTAAACAGAGGGATTGCAAGGATACATAGCTAATAATGCACCACATATTGGACAATATGCTGAATCAGATAGAAACCCTAAACAGAGGGATTGCAAGAGATGTTCAAGCGTTTCTTTTAGGTCCTCTGCAATTTGCGGAATCAGATAGAAACCCTAAACAGAGGGATTGCAAGTTATATATGCGCCGTATCTTAGCCTCAAGGTCTTCGCGAATCAGATAGAAACCCTGAAGAAAGGGATTGCAAGAAGTCAACTATGTCGAAGCGAATTATCTTCGTCTTGTAGTATGAAGAATCAGAAAACCTTGGACAGAAAGGTTGGTGGGGTTTGTTGCTCCTTTGTAGATGTGGGGATGGCTGTGTAATTTAATAAGGGGTGGTAGATAGGCGTGGTGGGGAAGAGGGGTGTTGCTGTGATTAGTATGGGGTTGACGCCTGTAGTTGCATCAGAGTTTTTGTTGGAGTTGGAGGAGAGAGGTGTTCAAGTAGATAGGGCGCTTTTGGTTTGTACGGGGGTTTCAGTATACAGCTATTATGCTCTGAGGGTAGCGTTTGGAGCTGCGGAGAGACTTGATCTTCCTCAGTTGAAGGTACCTAGGTACGTTGAGCTGAACGCGTACACGTTGGATGTGGAGGATATTTTAAGACCTGAGGATTCGAGAAGCTACCGAACTCAGTTTGCGCATGCTATTCGTACAGCTCTCAAGTGGGCAGGTGGTGATCCAGCAAGTGTGTACGTGTGTGTTGCTGGTGGGCGTAAAACAATGCCCATTGATGCTACTCTCGTAGCTTGGGTGCATAAGATCACCAATGTCTATCATGTGGTAGCACCGACTGTGCCGGGTATTCAGCAGGAGTTCACTAGCCTTCTATTGAGAGATGAGGAGTTTAGAAATCAGTTGAAGAAGTATCATGATAAGCCAAAAGATGCTCCTATCGAGTTCGTAGAAAAGGTTGCAAAGTACTGCTTTCCACCAGCCGACCTAGAGTACTACATAGTCCGTATACCTGACCTCAAGCAAGTTAGCGAAGAGCTGGGATTAAGGTCGTAAGTAAAAGCAGGTTTTGTAAAAATCGTAGTTGAAGCTACTTGCCGAGAAGTTTCTCTATTAGTTGTTCGAACTTTATAGGGTATTTTGTGTAGGGTTGTGTGAATAGAGCTTTCAAGCTTTCAAGGTCTCTCTTATTTCTCAGATCTGCGAAAGCGAACTCGCTGTTCTCGACATCGAGATCTAAGCAACCAAGACCGACACTTTTTCGAGCGCCTACTTGAAATCCTTCCTCATGGAGATATTTTAAGAGATCGGCGAAGAGCTGCGCATCAGGATCTCCCGGTATTAGGTTGTCGACGATGATTTCGCAACACAGAGTGACGCCAGGATCGATAACCTGGTGAGCAAAGAGAACGTTCCTTTCGGCTGTTCTAGTCTCTCTATTGATCCCTACTCCCCAAATGAAGCGCAACGTGTAAGAATCGTTTGCAATCTTAGCGCCAGTTAAGCGCATTTTGCCTGCAAAGCTAGGACAACCGAATATGGAGCAAACAGGACAAAGAACTCCAAGCCCCACATCTACGATTTTTCGCTTATCTTCTCGGAACTGTTTCCATAGGAAATCGAATAATTCCTTGCGACTATCCTTCAACTTATTGTATATTTCATCGATTGTTTTATTCGCATTCTCAGAGGGTGGAGGGGTATGTTCTATAGGACCTCTCTCCTCTCTATGGAGCTGCACGGCTTTCTTTACAAGCTCATCTGTGTAGCTCTCTAACTTTGACTTCATGAGCCATTCTGCTATCCTTCTTAGAGAGCCTTTGAGTGAGGAAGCGGGGATCACGTACTTTTCGACCAATAACGTGTTTTGGATGAGGAACCCCCTTTCTCCTAACCCGATATGAAGTGGGCTTAGAAGCCGGAATCTTAGTTTAGCTAGTAGGCGTGTGAGCAGAATGTGTCTAGCTATCATCTTGACTTCCTATGTACCAGTTTAAATCACTTGGTGTAGCAAACCTAAGCCAGTTTAGCCCGATACAGGCAAAAGTGCCGATACCGCAAGTCTCCATCTCCCACAGGATCTGAGCAAGCTCGTCTTTGGAGATATCTGTTAGACACTTTAGGACCACGATAGAGCCAGGAGATAGGGCGGGGAGGGTTAGCTTGGGAAGTTTGTACTTCATACTCCAGCCTTTAACCAGCATAGTGCGACCATAGGCCTTTTCCACGTGGAACTGAATACCGTTAACACTAACGGTTGTTTTTTGTAAGACGGTATCGAGAGGGGCGTACATAGTGTCTTGAACCGTTTCGACCGACCTTTGTGTTGGCCCGATGCCCCAAACAATTGGGGAGAGTGCTATAGCAGGGATGCCTTCAGGGGATAATTCTTTCAGCTCTCGCATACGTTCTTCGGGTTTTACCCCGTGTAAGTCCTCACTTAGATCGAGGAGGTGAACCTCCGCTCTTCCAAAGCCCTTTGAACGCCACGCGCCAATCGATACCTCGAAATGCTTGCCGAGGTCGCGTAGCCTATCGTTCGGGTCATAGACGTAGGCTCTGAATTTAAGACCGTCTCTTAGAGTTTCGTACGAATAGAGCATTCCTCTGTGATAAGCACCTGAGTAGGGGCTTATTGCAACTGATTCTATTTGAGGACCAGCAAAATACTCGTCGTTTATTTCAATCAGGCTAAAGCCACTTTTACCCTTTGAGGATCGAATCAGCAATTTTCCACAGACGCTTTTAATGGATCCTGGTAGCTCGTCAGGGAGTAGATCGACTATGTCCTCTTTTACGAGAGCTTGGGGGTCTTTCCATGTGGAGAAGATAGCTCCTTCCTCGCTACTCTTTTTACCCTTTCTCTTGAAGACAAGAACGTGCGCGATTCGTGCAACCTGCCCCTCTGTGATAGGGTAGAGAGGGGATACGCGCAAAGTTGGAGCTACATCCTCCTGATACACATTAGGATAGAGTTGCGTTAATAGAGCACCCCTAAGAACGGACCCAGGAATGGGAGGATAGATTGTTGTATGAAGATTTCGCCGGATTTCTTTAACTAGTATGGCAGGCGTCTTTAGCTCGACTTCTGCTATATGCTTGGTCATTTCTCCACCGCACCTGGTTGCTTACTTAGTAGAGAATCGTACAGTTCTTTCACTACGTTGTCGCTTAAGAATGCATCGATTCCTTCGGCTTCAGTTAGGTGCACATCTACGAGACCACCGCGTCCGATGCGCTCATATCTCAAATTCGCGAGAGCGAGCAGTAACAGACGCAGGTAGTGAGTTGCTTTTTCCATGTCATCAGGCAGTTTTAGATGAATGTTAGTGGTAAGGTTAGAGTTCGGAATGATATACTCTACTGTAAAGAGCCTTCCTCTTGCCGCTCTACCGTATCGATCGTCGATGGAAACATGTGTGAAGTCCATTAATCGGGATACACCCTCCTCTAGAACAAGGGGTTCAACCATGAGCATACCCTCAATGCCAGGACCTCCAAAGACTTCACAAGTAATACAGGTTTTGCCCGCCTTCCGTAGCTCATTGTGTTTCGTCTCCATCTCTTTGACATCTAGGCTCTCGCAGGTCGGCTCGTCGAGAAACTTGGATACCTTGATGAACGATTTGCGGAGAACCCCCTTTAGGGTGCTACTGGGCAGTATAACCTTCTCATGTGAAATGTTTGCTAGAATTATATCAGGACCAATGGGCTCTGGTGGGACTCCAGATCCTATAGTAAGGAACGTACGTGTAGTTAACCGTAGTTTTAACGTGACCTTTCTCATCGTGTTCCACCTCCCATGAGCTTTAGTATTAAGAAGATGTCAAGTAATGCAGAGCGTTCGTTCATCGTTATAGGTTTCAAAGTTTCGTATACGAAGGAGTACATTTGTTTGCTCTCCTTCCTTCCTCTTTCGATCTGACGGAGAATAAAGAGGATAGCGTTGCGAAGACCAACACCGTAGCGCTTGCCCTCTACGTACTTCGCATGGACATCGAGGATAGCTCTTCTACAAGCCCTAATCGCCTCTAAGAGAGAGTCATCTCTATCATTGGCGAGCGCAAGCGCAGCTCTGTAGAAGAAGTGCATTAGCCGTTCATAGTAGTCATCATAACTACCGCTAATTGAAGTCAGAGCTTGTCGCAGTTCATCACTACCAGTTAATTTTTGGAACATTTCGTTTAGAAGTTCAACGAGATTTTGCACTTCATAAGGCATACGAGTAAGTCGATCATCCCTTATGGATCTCAGCGTACTCAGCAAGTGTCCTAGGGAGGCGCTTCCTCTATCTACATGGTAGAAAGCAACAGCTCCTCTTCCATTTGCGATTTCATAGGCGAGAGGCTTCGCTTCGTCTAGGAGCTGTTCAACTGTTTCTCGTAGTGGCCATATCGGGTTTTTTGCTGGTGCTGAGATGAAAGCAGCTGATAAGGAAGCCGCGCGCCCCATTTCCTCAAAGAACTCGTACATGAGGATTATGACTGCCGGTATAGCTATTCTTGTGGGAAGAATGAACATAGCATCGTCTCCGCCCATGTATAGTGTGCCCAGATATATTCGAAGAACTTCGCAAACGGCCTTCTCTTCTGATTGCGTGTGGGAGGCGTAGACGGTTTTCGCAGCTCTGTACGTTATATCGATCAGCTTCTTGTAGGCCCGTTTTAGAGCTAGATCTACCCTAATGCTTCGTTCGACATAATCGCTAGGGGAGATAGCTGACCCTATAAAGAGACCCATTCTATTTCCATCAACGAGCATCAGCACTATGTTTGGTTCTTCTCCTACTTCGATACTGGTATCTAGAGCGCCGAGGAATTCAAGTACTCTCCTACTTACCTCGCCCCAAGACCGACCACCAGTAACCTCTCGTAAGCTCTTCCCTCTATACTTGGCCTCCCCCCATTTGGGTTTGAAGTGATAGTCCCTCCCTACTAGGATACGTTGTTGGCAGAAGTCGCAAATAGGATGCCCTTCTTCATCCTCTCCAGTAGCAGGCCACGCTCTACAGTAATAACAAACTTCTGCTAGCGGAATGGGAACAGGTTTCAATTGAGGAGCTTGAGCTTTCTGTCGTATCATCTTCTTAAACAGATCAACAGTTATACAGGGCCAGAAGCTACCCGCATACAAATCTGTTTCACTACAGCGAATTTGAATCAAGGAGGCAACATCAAATCTGACACCAGGAGGGTTGCCGGTTATTCCTCTAAGTATGTCTCGCAGAACATCCTTAGCCTCTCTCTCTACAGCTTCTCTGATAGTATTTACATACTCAGGGGATGCTGGCGATACTACTGGAAACGTCCCCCCGCCGAAGCAGAGTACCGATTCAAGGGGTATGTTCTTCCTATTTAATGCGCAGAGGACAGCCACCTTTTCAAACAGCGCGATGAGATTGCTTCCTCCAACGACTGCTGGTAGCTTTTCGCAAGCGTATATGAAGCGCTGAATGCCCGCAAGATCGAAGAGAAGCAGTTTAAGAGGACCTCTCTCCGGATACTGCCTGCCGTGGTATTCCTTAAGTAACGTTCTTACGGTATCGATCTTTTGAAGCTCCTCAGCAAACCTTTCTGAGGCGGCATCCAGCTCCTCCGGTCGACTGCGATCTAGTTCTTCCCATAGCGCCCACAGTTCTTCTCTTCTACCTCTTTCTCCCACGTATAGCTTCCTGTATGCAGCCTCTACATCGCTCTCTCCACTCCACTGCTTTAGCGCGTCACCTAAGAATCTCTTGATTAAATCTCCCAAGCGGTCCATACTACTAGCGAATCTATCCGCCTCTGCAATAATCGAAACAAATTCCTTTACCTCTCGATCCATGCCTTCGGGAAGTTCCTCAACTGCAAAGTGGTGGTAACGTATCGTACTAAGTATCTTGTTGAGGATCTTGTCATCCAGATGAAATGGTTCAAGCAGTTTCCTCGCCTCGTCTTTTGAAGCTATTGGATGCCTCTTCCAATCGAAGGGTTTTCCTATATCATGTAGTAGTGCAGCTATACGTATTATAGCAACCCTTTCTCGATCGAAGCCGTATCTCTCTAGTGCTAGTGCTTGGGCAATGCTTGCTGTTGCCCAAAGGTGTGAGAGAAGTGATGCAGTGTTAGCTCCGGGTCTGGTGTCAGCGGGTACGTGGAGGAAAGCTTGGTAGAAAGCCGTTTGAACTTCCTCATTTTCCATATATGTGATCAGATCAACCTCTGCCCTCTCGTTAAGTAGCTCCCTAAACAGTATTCGCCATGGGGTCTGGCGAACTTCGCGTAATATTTCCATATAAAGAGGCGCTTTGGAGAGTAGGTAGAGGATGTTTGCAACATCCCAAACGTCACATTTATCCATATTGTTTGCAGCTAATTCAACCAACTTTCGATAATGTTCGAGAAACTCTTGCCAGCACTTTTCGATCTCCGCTGAGCTGTACTTAGAGAGTCTACCTGTCTCTCTTGTAGGTACTATATGCGCCTTTCTAATCGTATATTGAAACTCACTCTCCAAGGCGATCACCTAGAACGCTTTTTGCAGCCCTGTGTACGCGGAATCTACCATATGGATACCTATCATACCTGCAGTATTGCCAGCCCTCACTAGGTTTTTTGACAGCAACCAGAACGGTAACATCTGTATCGTTCAACTTCTCCCACGCAATCAAACAGATACAAGGGTCTATGTCTTGTGGGGTTAGTTCTTTGTTCTTGTAAACAACCGTAGAGAGATCGGGTAAGACGCCGATCAGCGAGGAGTAGCCTTTTACGATTTCTAAGAGGTCTTTACTGCTTCTAACCATCTGTTCGCCTACTTGCTGGCTCATTGCTTCTCCTGCCGCCATAACTCCTCCAGTTTACTCACTTCGTCCCAGTCCCAGTAGAAGGATTCACCATAAGTCTTCTTGCTCTCCTCTATCATACTTTCAACAAACTTGGGGACGGACGTAGTAGTGGCTGCTTTGCAGAGGGGGTGGAAGTCTATCTTATCAGTAGCCTCTACATAGACACGACCAAACTTTACAGGTCTGCCTCCGCTCCTAGGTAGTCTATACTTGTACTTACCGAGGAGGAGGGGCTTTTTCATGTTTAACTTCAAACCAAAGAAAACGAGCCCAACCTCAGGAGGTGTCATGTTAACGAAGACGATCTTCCCCTTAAACACGGTATTCGGTCTTACAGCTTCAATCTGTTCGCCTGTATCCAGGTTCAGCTGTTCAGTACAGGAAGTCTTAGTCTCAACCTCGAAGGTTCCAAACCAAACACGAGACTTGAAAGCGCCTCTCTTAGTAGTATAGCCAAACATATTACAAAGGAGGCAGTTACCGCAAGGCCCCCTTCTCCGATCTCTCCACGGGGCTTCCGGCCATATCTTGCTGTGCCTATAACCGTGCATACCAGGCCTCAAGCTTGGTGGAAGAAATTCTACTGAAACGCTGAAGCAGGGAATAAGGCCCAGCTTCTCACTCCATTTTCTGGAATTCACTAGAAGCTCGAGTCGTGATCTAACTGAGCCCTTTAGAGAGCTACCGACGATTACGGGCGCCTCTGCCACGCTTTCTGAGGCTTGTGCCATACTTAACAGACGCAGGCTTTCTTGTACAAGCTCGTTGAAACGCTCTTGAGAGACCAATCTATTTACACGATTCCAATCAGGAGTGTTACGGAACTTAATTGTAGGAGAAGCACTTCCTATGTAAAGATAGGAATCCTGGGCCACTCTTAACTTCACGGTTAATGAGAAAGTCAGTAAATCTTCGTGTATTCTGCTATGGTCTACCGAACCCATTCCCACCACGCACGCTTGATTTTCTCAAAATCGGTCAGATCTTCAATAGGAACATCATCCTTAGTTAGTTTGTTGACCGATTTGTCTGCTTCTGGGAGCTTTTTCTCCTCAGAGGTAAATGGTCTCTCTATGATTGAGAAGGAGGGATAGTCACCTTCCTTACCTCTAATACGCACTCTACCAAATCCTCTGCTTGTACATCCGCCTATCTTTACCCAACCTTGGTTAATGTAGTCGATAATTACCGCTAAAAGACCGATAGCATAATTGGGAAGATTCTTTCCACAGAGACTGAAGCTAAACAGGGATCCTGGTTGAACGTATTCGATGTTAAAGAGCCTACCGCGTGCTGCCGCCCCACGACGCCTATCTATAGCAACACAAGTTCTCATTCCCACCGCGTATGTACCCTCGATAGCAAAGGCATCCCCCATAACAACCAAAGATCGGTAAGACGCTGATCCAAAGATCTTGCAAGCTATGCAGAGATTATCATCAAGAAGCTTCTGAGCCTCCTCTATTTGACCGTCTCGTGAGAGCTGGCAGACTCTATCCCTTATAGGTCCAATGCAAAGCCCTAGGAATGGAGAACAGCTTTTCAAACCTAGACTCCTTAGAAGAGACTCTGTTGTTGATCGAAACACCCCCTTTAGAGAACTTCCTGGTATGTAAGGAATTTCATGGGGTCCGATTCTTATTCGTACTATAGGATTATCCGAGGGGCTACCTGGGCTAGGTGCTCTTCCTACACCAATGTGCAGTGGTTCAACTGCCTCAATCACACCTTCAACCCTGATTAGCCGGTGTAGTTTCCAGTGCCCTAACCACTCCCACTTCTCTAACTCTGTCATCTTATTCAAACCATTCAGTTAATTTTTTGCTTAAACTACTTTCATCAACAACCTGAAGAACACCGTTTTTTAGCTCCTTTTTAATTATACGAGTTCGTTCTCCGTCCAAAACAACGTGTCCAAAACCTACAGATGTTCTACCACCGATGGCTATACCCTCTTCTACAAGCCATTTCAGCATTCTATGAAGAACAGCTACCTCCTCTACGTTCTTCGATTCAAGATCGATGTTTACTAGCTTCACCTTAAATGTAAACTCGGTACCTACCGTGACGAATTCATCATCATATAATACTCCTCTCGCAGATCCGCCGAGAAGCCTGTCTATACCTACACCTACTCGCCGCAGAACGGGTACGCTGGTTAGCGGTTTAGAATCACGGACAGGTATGCCATCGTACACAGTTATGTGAGAGGCAATCTGCTGATTACCGAATATCCTACATACAACACAAGCGTTTTCGGCGTTACACTCTGAGCGGAATGGATTACAGACGTTCATTCCCATTGAACGTGCTATTACCTCGGCAAGGTTTCTCAACACGCCCTTGAGCGAAGAGCCGGGAATGTATGGAAGATTGTAAACAACTTGACCATCTATATAGGCTACAGAGTAGCGAACAATTGGATTGTCGACAGTTGCACCTGGTGTTAACGCCTGCCCAGACCCTATTCTTAGCGGAGATTCGCACCTTAGAACACCATCAATATAGTATAGAACCTCTATGCTAGTAAAATCAGACATGTTGGACAAGAGCGTCGAGTCCTCTACAAACTCCTCTAGCAGGAGACTCGAACGCCCATTTAACCCAACCTAGTATCTTCCTCGCTAAGTCTAGCCTTTTCTGCGGTTCCTCTTCGCTCTTCAAAACTTTATGAAGCAGCTTAATCAGATCTCTTCCAAAGTGTCGATCGATATCGCCTCTCCCCATCTGTCGTGCAATCCACAGGATCGTTGTTCTAATAGCTTCCTCAGGATCTCTGATCGAATTCAGAACCACCAATAGGTTGTTGATTTGAGCTGTAGCAACTCTCCCCTTTGCCTGAGTACCCAGCCTTATACATTCGTCAAGGAATTGTACCGTCGACATCAAAACAGTTAAGAGTCTAGCTTATTTAAGCATTTGATGCGACACATTATGAATACTTAGAACCCCTTTTTCGCTGCTGAAGTTCCTCAAAATATGCTTCTGCGAGGGGTGTTAGTTTGAGGCGATCATTATCTAGAACAGCCCAGCCTTCGCGGAGGAGTTTTTCGACAGCTCGTTTTCCGTAGAGTTGTTCCATGCGGTAGCGGTTGGCTTCGCGGAGGGTTTTGAGGTGCTGGATGAGTCGCCAGAACTTTCCTCGTTTTACTAGCCTTATGGGGGTGGCGGGTATTCGGACGAGGCGTTTGAAGCTTTCGTGGATGTAGAAGATAGGGATGCCGCGTACGTGGTTTGCGGCGAGAACTGCAATTGCGCTTTCGGGTTTGAAGCCACCGGTTGCGTGTAGGAAGACTTGTCCTCTCTGTTGGAGGATGCGAAACAGTCTCAGTAGTTCTTTGAATAGGTGTGCGAGACCGAGGGGGAATTTTTGATCACTGTGTAGATGGGGTATTTCTAGGCAGAGGTCTTTGAGTACAACTATGTCGCGGTGGTAGGGAGCGAGTTCCTTTGCAGCGCGCCAGAATGTTTTGCCTTCGGGGGTAAGCTTCACTTGATTGTCTTCTATGCGGACCCAGCCGTACTGTAGTAGTTCCCTCAGCTCTTTTTGCTTCAAGTGGGTTTGATGTAGGGGGGCTTTCTCTAGCTGCTCTAACATGTGGTCGAGGTGGTAGATGCCGATTCTTTCGAAAAACCTACACAGTACCTCGTAGCAGATACGCCCTACCTCGGTTCCAGTATAGACGAAGACGATACGCTGTGGGAATTCAGACGCTAGCTCTTGTTGGAGCACTTCCCACAGGGTGTTGACTTCAGCACTGGCTTGACGCGGGTTTTCAAGAACGTATCTAAATAGTGTATCTACAACCGCATTACGATCGACCACTCTCTTTTTGATTTTCTCTTCAAGAACACCTAGTGCGGCACCCGGGCTAAGTTCTCGATCGACTCCAAAGGGTTCAAGAACACCCTCCCGATGCGCATTTCTTAAGATAGAGGCACCTACCAGTACAACGTGAATTCCTTCTCGCCGACGAGCCACGAGATAGCGATTAGCGTGAAGAAAAGCTTTGTGCAGCGGATAGCGACTACCCAAACTTAAAACAGACTAAGCGACGGATTATAGAACTCAAGTACTTCCTGATAAGATAAAACTGCACGCGTTCCACTTACGGATACCTTCATTTATACATTTATCAACAAAACAACATATTTAATAAAGTCGCGAATGGAACGCTATACGAAAAAGAGAGCGGCAAATACATGCCGTCCATTCATGTCCACAACAGAAATTCTTTAAAACAAAAGACAAGGCAAACCTAGCCAACAAAGCTTCGGAATCAGAAACAAACCCTAAACAGAGGGATTGCAAGCTTATGATAAGCGTAGGAGGTGCAGTCGTCGGAGGCTTTCTATGAATCAGAAACAAACCCTAAACAGAGGGATTGCAAGGTTTAAATTTGCTATATATCGCTTCGAAGAAATTTATCTGAATCAGAAACAAACCCTAAACAGAGGGATTGCAAGTCGTTATCCTAGGAAACAGGGGTGAAGGAAAAACCACGTTGAATCAGAAACAAACCCTAAACAGAGGGATTGCAAGGGTTTTCGATGAAGGCGAAAACCCGATGGCATCAGGGAATCAGAAACAAACCCTAAACAGAGGGATTGCAAGGATGGCAAGCTGGATGCGCTTAGCA
>Ga0190367_1001620_pt1 | contig 12729 bp, 6 predicted proteins | sample 4872181011_MG_FD_171838 | JGI IMG/M metagenome (GOLD analysis project Ga0190367, IMG submission 171838) | Hydrothermal vent microbial mat bacterial communities from Southern Trench, Guaymas Basin, Mexico - 4872-18-10-11_MG | ecosystem: Environmental > Aquatic > Marine > Hydrothermal vents >... | reverse complement strand
ACAATGCCCAAAAGAAGCTAGCAACAATAATTTTAATGTAAATTCAGTACGCACATTTGTTAAGTAAGACATTCATTTCTGTTAAGAGAAATTAAACGAATGATTTTTACAAATCTGGGAAAATTTGTGAATCAAGCTTAGTCTATTAAGACAAGAAAAGCAAGAGGTTATTTCTTTTTACTTGTTTTCTTTATTATCATGGCAAGTATTGAGGATATTGCTAATATTGTGGTTGTATAGAATTCTGTTGGCTTGGCTGTAGTGATTTTTGGTATTTCTATTGGGTAGCATTTTCCTCCTACTGTTATAACAGGCACAATTATCTTGCGGGTTATTGAGTCTGTTTCTGGCGTTGCCCCTGGCGCATAAACGGTTAATGTTACATAATAGATTCCGGACTCTTGATATGCGTGGTAAACTATTGGTGATGTGGTTGTTGTCTTGTTTCCATCTCCAAAATTCCAGCGGTACTCTTTTATTGGCATAGTGTGAGTGCCGTTCCAACCGGGTAGCGAATCTGAAGCGTTAAACAAGACTGCTTGTCCCACTTTTGGTTTCTCAGGGATTGCCGTGAAGTTTGCTGTCGGGCCATAAGGTTGAACAACTTGTATTTGTGCTTGTGCGATTGCCCAAAGGTCATTGCTATCTGTTACATTTAGGGTTACAGTATAGATTCCCGGAGTTGAATATTTATGAGCTACTATTTGCCCGAGTCCACTACTTCCATCTCCAAAATTCCATTCGTAGCGTGTTATACTCCCCTTATATGGCAACGATGATGAGGCATCGAAAATTACTTCCTCGTTTACCTTAGCTATTTTTGGCGTCCATGTGAAATTTACATATGGAGGCCCGAAAATATAAACGGTCACATAAATTGTGGCGTTACCTCCGTTTCGACTCGTCACAGTAATGTTTCCATAATACAGGCCTACCGGAAGGAATTCCGGAGCATGAAATGTTGTGGTAATATTTGCATAACCTCCTTTAGGTACAGTAATGTTATTTTTATCGAAAAATACGGTTTGAGAAGGGAGGGTGTCACCAACAGGTTTTTTAAAATCAGTTGCCATAAACACTATATTTTCTAAATCTGTTTGGTTGAGACTTTCTTTTACAACAAACTTTGCTGTTGCGTTTCGTCCAGTCGGTACTTCTACTCTCAGATGAGTTGGAATTACTCTTAGTTTGGCTTCTGGTTTAGGTTGAACCCTTATGACATGACTAACAACATCTACAAGGCCACTGTTATCTTTAATGGACAAAGTAACATTATATTCTCCAACTTCTGTGTATACATGGGTTACATTACATCCGTAAGCGATGGCAGTTCCATCTCCAAAGTCCCATTTACATTCGGAAATAAACCCATCTGGATCAAAGCTTGTTGAAATAAAAGTGATCTCTTCATCAATAGTTGGTATTGATGGGTAATATTCAAAAGAGGCTTGAGGCGGTATCTGTTCAGGCGGCGGCACCATTCGTGAGCAAACCCATCTTGCGACAAAGTACTCCCAACAAATCCAGTTAAAAGGCCAAGGAAGACATGCTATACATTTTACTATTTCCCACCAACTGAAACTCGTTGCAATGTAGTAGTGTCCAGCCAATATGAGCTGAAAATGTAAGAGAAACGGTCTGAATGGAATGTAAAGGTCAAATGACCCATCTGGATTAGTATCATGTGTTAATAGCGTTAAGAATATCCAAGGTAGGGAGGCCCAAACAAAATCATTTGACATTAACATATCAAGGATTTCTCCCGAAACATCAGAAACAATGTCCTCAATAATCATATACACTTGACTAACAATTGCCACTATGACCACTACTGGAAGTGCTATTTTCAACGCAGTTACTGCCCAATCTGGAAGCCATATGTGAAACGCTTCTACAGGACCATCGTAATATGGAGCATCATAAAGCCAGTCAGGTATTGATGCTAACGCATTAATACTAGCATTATGAGGATTAATCAGAGAGGCGGTTAGGTTCACTAAAGTTTCAGTCTGGTTTGTTGTAATGTTTGCTATTACTAAAATGTGATACGTTTTTTCCGTTGTTGTAATTACGAAAAGAGTCTTCTTGTAAGAAGGTTCATCAACTAATTTAGTTATTGAAATATTCTGGACCTGAGCACGCACGGTATTAATAGGTAATGAGAAAGCTGCAATCAAAATTATCGAAACTAAAATAAATATGATATAATTCTTTTTGAGAAACTTCACTTTCTCTCCTTCTCCCGTTACAACTTAAATTAAACAATAAAATAACATTTGTGGAAATATCTTCTATCGAACACATAGGTAACCACGTTTTTAAACTTGTTTAGAAAAGTATTCCATGTCCAATAAAACATATTTTTTACAATGTATGAAGACGAAGAACGTTTGAGGGCTGATGGAGTCTACAAAATTATGCATTGTATTATTAGCATTTTTCAGTTAGTGGTGTTTTATGGAATAAAAGAAAATTAAAAATTCGGTAAGAATCGTCAATTTAGTCTTTCCAGTTTTTTCGTGGATTCATCTAAGAAAAAGAATGTAACGTTATTAACTAAATGACCATATCTTTTGAGCCATTCCTTCGGGACGCGTGAATCGTTCCCAAAAACTAGAAATTTATGTGAAGCTGGGCACTTCTCAAGAAGCCACACGTGTTCAGCTATCATTGAAAATTTCGCTGGTGGTAGATGTTTGCCACGTACCACGGTCAAGTATTTTGCATCGCCTACTATTTTCCTATCTTCTGAAACCATGTCAAATTCTTTAGGAACCCCGGGAATTCTTCCCTTTCTCAAACGAGTTCTAAAGTAATCGCTTAAAACTTCTCGTGCTATTTTTTCGAATTTTTTACTAGGAGGCGTTATAATTGCAGCTTCCCTATAGCGTTCACTTATTCTTTCATCAGAAAAAGACATATAATTTGAGCTTTTTGATTGAGCTTTTCGTGGCAACTTATATCGTATTCTTAAACTGGCTCCTTGCCCACTGGGTGGCTGGTACAGTATTATATCTCCTTCCTGCATATTCTGTTTCATTACAGAACAGCAGAGTGGCATTCTATGATTGGGACCCGGGTAACCTCCAACTTTACGATGTAAGTCACCAGCTGTGACATCAACAAACTTTAGACCTTTGGACTCGGCCTGATTAAAAATAGAGTTTAAAACTCTTTGGAAATCGGCTCGCGTAGGCATCTTTTCCAACCTCTTGACGATGAAAGGTTTGCCATATTAAGAAGACACTACTAAATTTTTAAATATGCTGAAGAGTCCTCATTTCACCTTCATTTAATAAATTTTAAGTAAACAATAAATGCGAGTATATTAAAAGCATGATAATGCCCCAGACTGCTGTTCCGGTGTATATAATTTGGAACAATCTTTTTCAGTGTCCTTTGTTTTCAGCAAAACTATCGCGGCGCTAAAATCTCATGAATAGAAGGAATATTCGAGAGATACAAAGAAATAGTCTTTTAAAAAGCTAATAATAAAACTATAAGCAAAACTAGTTTCTATATTGTAGGAGGTGATAAAGACATGAGTTGCCCGTACATCAATAACTGTAATAAAGAAGTCGATAAATCCTATTTTGAAAAATTTTGCACGTGTAATTATGCGAAATGCCCGACATTCTTACGAATGAAGAAGAAAGAGGAACGCAAGAAACCAAGAGAATGGTTAGATGAAGAGCAACCAAGAAAATGGCCAGATGAAGATGAGGAACTAATAGACCTAGACCTTTTAAGAGGCCCTGAAGAGTAAAACAAATTGACTTTTCCATGCATGTTCAATATCATCTGAAATATCTTGTTTTGGTTTTTGATTCATAATTTCGCTATCCTTAACGGAACTCGGAATGGCTCACATAATGGCGTTTAACCGAGCATTGGATTTATAGTATCTTGATATTGGTGAGTTCATTCAAAGTTGCAGTCATGCCGTAGGCGTTAGCTTTTACTGTTTTGATGTAAAATAGGGCAGAGAATTTATCGCTCACGAATACAACTACTGATCGTTATTATATGATTTACACGTGTGACACGTGTGGATTCAAATCTTACTCTAAAACAGAAGTAGGGCATAAGATTGAAAACTAATAAAAAGGAGAATTTTTCTAAAAATAGACATGATAAATGATTAAAATGTTGAAAGGAGGATGTAGGCAGAGAATAGATGAATTTCCACGTTTAAATTTCACGCATTAAAGCACATTAAATGCATTATTTAGATTATCTTCTCGGTGTCACGCCTTTATCATGGCCCATCGTTTAAACAAAAACCTGCAATTTTGAAAGGGCTCCTTGCCGATAATCTTAAAAATTTATTAATATAAACTTTAACAACAACACTAAATGTTGGTATTAAATCTTGAGCGCAACCAAACATAAAGTTCTAGAAGTGCTTTCAGAGGCATATCCCTTAGATTTATCGATAACTGAGGTGGCGAAAAGAGCTAAAATTTCTAAACCAACAGCTTCCACTTGGTTGAAAGTCCTTGAAGCAGAAGGAAAAATAATACTTTCTCGAAGAGTTGGAAAAGCCAAGTTCTATAGAATTAAGAAGGAGTAGGCTTGGATATGATAAAACTTCACAGCGTAATAAAATTTTGGGCAAGGAAACCAGTTGATTTGATATTAAAGGAGTCTCCGGTAAGGATGGGCGTTATTGCAGACCCATTCTGTGGATCGGGTACAACCGGTTTTGCAGGACTCTTTAAAAAATCAAATCACATTTACCTCTCGGATCTAAGTCCCGTTTCGGTTTTTATAACATCAACTTTGCTTTCTAGAGTCATGCTTTCCGAGGAAATCTTTACTCACTTTCTAAATTTTTGTGAAAGTCTAGAGAATGAGGTCTACAGAATAGGGGACTGTAAAGTTAGATATGCTGTTTGGATCACCATTTTAGAATGCCCCAATTGTGGGTATCGATTTGAAGTAAGAAAAATGCCCAGTGAAGTAAAGTGCAAGAAGTGCTCCGTCAAACTTGCGTCTAGATTCTTCTTGTTTAGAGAAAAGCTTCTGCAGATTTACTTAGAGAAAAATGGCAATACTATTAAAGTTACTGATACGAAAATCCTACGTAAATATGTCAGGGAGCAAGAAAAACTGAGCTTGAAGTATTGGTATCCTCGCGGAACTTTCGACTATCCTAATTTTGAATCAGAGTTCAGAAATGGCCCACATCGACGTTTAGAAATAAAAGAGATATTCACAAGAAGAAATTTATATGCCGTTTCTAAAATTTATGATGAAATTGAAAGAATATGGAAAAAAGACCAAAGACAAGGCGATATTTTGAAACTTGCTTTTATCGCTTCCCTTATAAACGCCACTAAGGTGATTCCTCACACTGAATCTAGCGGGCCTTCATGGAAACTCCCTAGATATTGGATTCCAAATGTCAGAGAGGAGAGGAATTTTTGCAAAGCTTTTGTTAGACGATTGAAGATTATCAAAGCATTTAAGGAAAAATTATTGAATTCTTTACTTAGTGGTTATGAAATTTGCACGGTTTATGAAGATTCGCCTGTTTCATATCATGCTAACAAAGGTAGCGGTAGCTCAAGGACGATTAACATATTTAAAAGTGATGCTAGGGATGCGCATGAGTTTCTTCCGAAATGTGATTTCATAGTACTGGATCCACCTCATTACGATCAAGTTGATTATTATGAGCTTTACTATCTTTGGCAAAAGTGGCTCGAGGGCAAATTTAGTGATGTAAGGTTCAGAGATTTTAACTATTGGAAGAATGAATTATCAATTAACAATAGAGTTGGACACGACCTGGATTATTATAATAACAGTATAAGCGAAATAGTTTCTTCTTATGCTAAAATTCTCAGAAGGCACGGAAAGCTTATTCTAATCCTACATAACAGAGATCTAGCCGTATTAGAAAGAACTGTTGAAAACATCAAGGAAAAACTTCATGGTTTTAGAATAAGGTCAAAATGTGAGTGGCCTCAAGTGCCATCTTCAACCCAGGGAATACATGGTCAAAAAAAATTCCTGTACATCCTTCGAGTCTACCGAAATTAAAATAAACTTTCACAATGAGTATTCCGATAGATCTCGACATTCCTTCCACAGTTTCTCGAATTGTGCTTTTTCGTTAGCTATAGTTGCAGGATGGATCTTTATTTCAACCCTTTCCAAATTTCCGTGTAGACCACTTTCCGTTAAGTTGAATGATCCTGTTATGAGTTTGTCATCTACTATGTATGTTTTGTCGTGAGCCAATTTCACATAAGGTTTGTCCACTATCTTTACAGAAATATTCTCTCCCAAATTTTCTTGGAATATCTTCAGTGAATCTATCTGAAACGTAAATTCTTCTTTCTCCTCTTTGGGGAGCCATGTTATGACACGTATTTTAGTACCCTTATTTGACAATTCCACCAGTTTAGCGGCATATCTTGGCGATATATATGGACTGACTATGTTAACTTGCCTTTTGGCATGGAATATTATCGGTTCTACGAGTTTGCCTACTTCAGTAGACCTGTGACTCCATCCGCGTGAAATTAAGTCAATTAGTTTTTCTGCAAATTTATGAAGCAAAATTTTACTTGTGGTCAGTATTTGTTGTACTCCTTCACTACAATATTTCTCTAACCTTACGCATCCATTACATCCGTCCAAACATAAAAGAAAACCTGCCATTTCAAGTATATCATCAAAGTAGTCTTCAATTTGTTCGATTTCCTCTTCTCTCACTATATCCCCTGCAAGAAGAACGGTTCTAGCGGTTGTTATGTCGATCTTCACTTGATTCTGGTCTAGCAGCGCCTTAAACGATTTAACTTTTTCAATAACTCTCCTTATTTGATCCGCCAAAGCTTTATCCGATTCGTTACCCTTTTCTAATCTTGCTATGGATGCTAGAAGCGTCTTTTCAGCTTCGTTCCTTCTTTTGGAGCTTAATTTCTCAAAATCGCTTGTGTGTGAACTAAGATATTCATGAAGCCAATTTGCAAAATCGAGAATAAATGAAGCGAGCCCATTCTTTTCAATAAGCCTAACAACTGTGTCAATTATTCCTATTCTCCCATTTCTTGCATTTTCTGCTAGAAAAACGGAGTCACTGTACTTGTAGTTATACTTGACGAGGACAAAATTCATATCTACTCCTGCTATCTTCTCAAGGATGTATTGTGTTAACAAGTGTTTCAAAGAGTGAAGCAAAATTCTACGTGAAAACTCTTTGATATCGCTACTGATTTCTCCTTTAAGGTATTTCTGGAATTCGCCATATTTTTCTGATTCTCTGTCTAGAAGGGATTTAATAACGGAGCTCAGTCTTCTGTAGTCCAGCCTTCTGCCTAGTGCTTTATGTAAAATGAATTTGGTAGCAATTATTGACCTTATCTCTGGATCATTCTTCAGTAGGTCATCTATCAAATTTTCTATCCAGTTTCTGTCAAAGTCCAGTTCCAGCGCAGATGTAGGAATCGAGTAACCTATTTCCGTATCAAAGAATAGGCGGATGGTTGGCCTAGCCCTAATAAACCAAGTTCCAATTTCGATTCCATACCATCTGGCTTCAATCCGTTTTTTATCAAAAGCTCTCACTTTTAGTACAGCATTCGGGAATTCTTCGTCTAGAATCTTTAGGCCGCCACCAGCAGAAAGTTTCAACCTCCTTAAGGGATATATTTTTGGATAAAACTTCCTCTTGAAATATCTTGCACTCCAATAAATTATACCATCACAGGGACCACCTCGTTCTTTACTGAGGGGGCATTTATCGGTGAATGGACAATTTACATCGTATGGATCAGTAGAAAGACCTAATCCTTTATAACAGAAGTATATGTAGTCCATACGTAGTTTCCAATTACTTAGAATTGGCCCAATATCCTTCTCTAAGATAGTTAATTTTTCCTTAAGGTAACGAATGAATTTGTCCTTTGTCGTAAGGTTAGATGCTGCTCTTTCAATTTGGTCGCTTCCAAATTTCAAAAAGAAAGGATACCTTCCCCTAATTTCAACGCGAAGAGATTTGTTGGAAATATCAATCAGTTCAATTTTCGATGGAACCAGGATACCCAATTCATAAGCATATTTACCTTTTATTATTTCAGATCTAGCCGATGTACTAGGCACTTTTCTGATAATTGATGCCCACGAATCAGGATCAACATTAAGCGGTTTAACGAACCACACAAATCTTGCGCCCAGTAAATCCGTAATTTCCTTATCATGCGGCTTTTCAAATATTGCACGAGTCAATTCAAAGGGTGGGACTCTGTACATGAAACTTGTCATTGAGATTTCAGATAATGGGGCTTCTTCTTCAGGGGTGGTTATCCTCTCATATAGAATTTCATCTATTTTATGGTCTATTGTTTCTATACCCAATCCCTTGTATCCAGCAATTGCTTCCGCGATCTTCTTACCACATCCAGCAGTAGTTGGGATATCTGGAATTGAAAGGAGATAAATCATTTCTTCTGGAGAATCCTTAAACTTTTGAGATAGTTGCGCGAATCGTAGGATTTTTTCTTTTTCTGTTGTAAACTTATTTAGTGCATCAAAAGCATCCGTCTGGATTTCGCTTATCCATTTAGCTTTAGAGACGTCGCCTTTATCATAAAATTCATCGATTTTCCTACTTATTTTTTCTCGCATTCTTCTTAAAATCTCAATTGTTTTCTCAATTAGTTCTAAGACGCGGTTACTCATGGATGTAGCCTCCTAATGGACTTAAAAAGGGCTCTAGCCAACTGTTCCAAATCTCGATCATCCGTATTTCTTGCTAGCCTCATGCTTCTTCTCGCAAGCTTATGTGCAATTGCTATTGCCTCTTCAGCTATTAGGGCAAAATCGTGCAACTTTCTCCATTCATCTATTCTACTTGGCAGCTTTGAAAACTCTTGACGTAATTCATTTATCAATTCTTTTGTTGGTACGTCTCCTCTCTCAACTTTTGAATCAAGCCGTGATAGAATCGGTAATGCTTTACCAGAAAACTCCAAAATCTTCGCGACGAATTCCTCCAAATCAGCTACTCTACCATCCGTTCTTAAAATATACGTATTCTCGCCATTTCTCGCCATTTCATCCATAACAGCCGAAAGCAGGTGATATCTCTTAACTGCAATATTTTTCCAAGCAACCGGTATCTCCTTTTCTTTGAATCCTTCAATAAGTTTCAATGGATTATAAAGGTAGAAAAGTTCCATTGGGGTATTTCTGAGAATTATCATTGCAAGTGTTGTATACAGCGTATCAGATAAACTTCGACCTGCACGGCCAACTCTTTGTGGAATGCTTTCTAGCATGAACGGTACACCTACTATGCCCACAAAATTAACTTTAGGATAATCGACTCCAAGTTCAAGAGTTGAGGTTGAAATTAAGACTCCAAGCTTTCCATCTATAAAGTCTTTCTCCACTTTTTCCCTATCTTTAATTTTAGCGTGATGAATTGCGATTTTGGTAAATATTTTGGGCGGAACTGAATATTGATCGAAAGTTTTGGATTTTGGTAAATAGGGCCAATATGCATAAGGATCATCAGCATCTTGCACCTTTCTTGTATCAAAATGATCTTTTGGTTCGTAATAGTGAAGCATAGCTACCCTTACTTGGTGCAAGATGCGATAGAGTTCTCTTATACTGTCGATGAATATTACTCCTTGAAAACCTCGATAGAAAAAGATGGTTGCTAAAAGTATTGCTAACTCATATACAACTGTTTCCCAAGATTTCTGCGGATTGACCGCTATAATTAAGTAGATAACTTTCTTATTCCTCCTAATTTCAGGTGATCTAATAACGATAAATTCTCTATCTTTAAACATATCCAGCAAGTCTTTAGCGAATTCTTCTGGCTTGGATATGGTTGCCGAAGAGAGAATTATCTTAGGATTTGTTTCGGTACTAAGTTCTAGTCTTTTTAACAAATACCTAATATTTCCTCCAAGCAACGATTGGTATACGTGGGCTTCGTCCACCACAACCAACTTTAATGTCTCGAAAAATCTATGTTCATATTGAATCGTTTTGCTGGGAAGTCTCCAATCTAACGCCCATACATTAGTTAGAAGAAAATCGGGCTTTTCTTTCCAGACTTGTTCTCTGTAACTATAAATCCAATCAAATGTTGTACCACAATTTGAACATCTGATGCCTATCCAGTCATGCGTTCTAGCATACTTTAATTCACCGCCTTCCTTTCCTTCAACACCACAAACAGGACAAATTGCTCCTCTGAATGGCATACCTGACTGAACTTGCTCTTTCCATGGAGTATCGCCATCATCAATACCTACTGTAAGTTTGATTTTTCGGTCACCAAAGTTTTCAAAATAGTAGTTTATCCTATGTAAAATTGCTAAGAGTTTATTAAGTTGATCTCTCTCAAGAGCTTTTCTGGGATATACAAAGAGAACTCTAACTCCTTTACTGCTATTTCCTAATATCTTTTCCTTCAATACTTCAACCAAAGATGGGATTAAGAACGCATAGGTCTTGCCTGCTGAAGTTGGAGCCGAAAGAACGTATCCTCTTTTGTTTTCAGTCAAAATTGATCGTATTGCAGAAAATTGAAAATCGGAAAATCCTGATATTGCTCCTAATCCCTCAATTTTCTTCGGATCCTTATAAAGCACATGTTTCAAGATTGGATAGACTTCCGATGGAATAAATTTTTTTATTTCTTCAAATTTATGGTCCTCAAAGCTAGGGATTTCCTCATCTCGGACATAAATCTTGGTTTCTAATGGGTATCTGAGTGTGCCGTATTCTATTTTTATATTCGAAACTCTGTAGGCTAAATCGAAATGCAAGGTTCTAAGTTTTTCTTGGCCTAAGTTCACAATAAAACCATTTTCATCCAATTCCTCTAGAATTCTAGTGGCTTCTTCATCGCCTACTCCGAGCACGGCTCTGATTTTACCTATGGCTTCAGCTTTCGTAAGAACTGCAGCCTCTATCCTTTCTTCGGCATTTTTATACTTCTCATATTCTGATTCAATAAGGGAATGATAAGCGGTTACATGTCTTGCGTCCATCGAAGACACCTGATAAAAACTTTTAATTATTATGCAAATCGTTTTTATTAACATTGCTGGTTGTAATTAATGAGGAGAAATGGCGCTTTCCTATCCCCTCACTTTACTTCATGAAAGTTTGAGGTATTGGATAGAAAAGAGGAAGTTTTTGGAACCTACAAGCATTCAGAGGTTAGCGATTCCAAAGATTCTGGAAGGAAAAAACGTTTTGCTAATTAGTCCAACAGGAACTGGAAAGACTGAGGCAGCAATTTTTCCTGTCATGAGCAAAATTTTGGAAGATAAATCGAGAGAAGAAGGCGTACAGGCAATTTATGTTAATCCTTTAAAAGCTCTAACAAGGGACTTACGTAAGAGAATTGATAGATATGCTCATTTTGTAGGACTGAGAGTTCGCCCTCTTTTCGGTGATGTAAATAAGGCCTTTAGGCATCCTGTTCCCGAAATAATTATAATTACTCCTGAAAGCTTAGAGATAGTCCTCGATTGGGCTCCCAGATGGTGGGAATATCTTAAAACTGTTAAGTTTGTTATTGTCGATGAAGTTCATGAATTAGCTTTTTCTAAAAGAGGCTATCAACTCCTTGTACTTCTCGAGAGGTTAAAGTATCTTATTGGAAAGTCCTTTCAGAGGATTTGTTTATCTGCAACTGTTGGAGAACCAGAAAAAGTTGCTTGGTTGTTTGGGGGTTCTGATGGGCCTCTGGAGATTATTGCGGCTAGGGAGCAAAGACCTTACGATTTTCATTTAAAACTCGCTGTTCCAATTACTGAAGATGAGATGAAAGATCCCTTCATTGCTGGAGCCAGGGTCATAAGCGAAGAAATAGAGAGTGGCGTTAAAACTCTCATTTTTGTGAATTCTAGGTATAGTGCAGAAAGGTTGAAGTTAGAGTTTGATAAGCTCAATTTTCCAGTTATGGTTCATCATGGTTCTTTGGGCGTAGAAGAAAGAGAAAGAGCAGAGGACATGTTCAAATCAGGACTCTTACGGGCCATTATCGCAACAAAGACTCTAGAATTAGGTATCGATATCGGCGATATTAAACAGGTTCTCCAGTATCGGTCTCCAGGTCAAGTAAGCACCTTCATTCAGAGGGCTGGTAGGAGCTTGCATAGACCTGGGGAGAAGTCAGTTTGTAAGCTTGTTTCTACTGACCCAGAAGATTTTCTTGAGTCTGTAGCTATCTTGAGGCTAGCTGAGGTAGGTGGGCTCGAGGGGCCTCTTATAATTGATAATCCTCTCGATGTTTTAGCCAAGGAAATTCTTGGTGTTGCTTTACATAATCAACGAGGAAAAAGAATTCTTAAAGGAGGTTTCCAGCCTGTTTCGATCGATGATTTTTTCAAAATAGTTTCGAGTGCCGCTCCCTTTTCTAATCTTTCAAGGAAAATTTTCGATAGTGTCCTTGATAATTTGGCGGATAGTAATCTAATTTGTTTTGAAGATAATGTTCTGTATCCATCTTCTAGATTCTGGAATATTTGGCGCTTTAAGGAGGATGAGAAAGTTAAAGGGCCTAGTTTGCGATTCAGCGAGTTCTTTAGTATGATTCCTAAACGAGAAGCTTTTACCGTTATTGAGGAGTATGGTTTTGGCAAAAAGAGGAAGGTTGGTGAGCTTGACTCGTCCTTTGTTTACAGGTCTCTTTCGACTGGTATGATTATTAGGCTTGCTGGAAGAAATTGGAAAGTTGTTGAT
>Ga0190367_1001619_pt1 | contig 12735 bp, 9 predicted proteins | sample 4872181011_MG_FD_171838 | JGI IMG/M metagenome (GOLD analysis project Ga0190367, IMG submission 171838) | Hydrothermal vent microbial mat bacterial communities from Southern Trench, Guaymas Basin, Mexico - 4872-18-10-11_MG | ecosystem: Environmental > Aquatic > Marine > Hydrothermal vents >... | reverse complement strand
GCATAAAAGGTGTCTCTTTCTCCTTTACCCTTGCAACCCTATAAATCCCTTCTGATGCTGAAAGCTTACCATTCACATAAACCCTTATATCTCCAATCTTCCCACCTTTATCCTTTACCCTTACCTTTAAGGTAACCCACTCATCATTCACTACTTCTCCTTCTTGGGGTGAAATTATCTCAACCTCTGGTGGCGGTGATGTCTCAAGTGCTTCTTTTACCTTTGCAACACTTGTGTATCTGGATAGGTCTTCATTAGGTCTTGCAAGCTTTAGTCTTACAAGGTCAGGTCTGAAATATACATCATAAAGCTGACCAAAAGATACCCATCTTGCCTGATGATAAAATCCCTGATTTATATGATAACCTATAAGCCTTAATGCAGAAGGTGAGCTTGCTGTAAAGTATCCTTCAGGTGTCCATGCAACCCACTCTTTCCCATCCCTTGATGGAAATATGGTAAGAACTGGATAGATCTTTTTTATGGGCATGTAATCATCCTTGAGCATGTTGACATAGGCACGGTAGATTGTGGGGTATTGGGATTTCAGTGGTTCATATTCTTTATTCCAATCAGGATACCACTCATTATAGGTGAGAGGCTTTGCTTTTTTTAGTCTTTCCCAATCAACACCACCAGATCCCCAGTTTACATCCTTTAGGTCTCCTACATAAAAAAGGCATATTGTCTGATCAGATGCTCCAGTTACAACCCATTTTCCTGATTTATCCACTGCTACTGACCATACCCCTCCTTCATGTCCCACAAGCTCTGCTACCTTCTCTCCACGAAGATTATAGACAAAGACCTTGCCATTTCCACCACCTGATATAAAAAAGCGGTCATTGATAAAAGAAAAACAGTTATGCATGTAGCCGTCTGTTTCATCTCTTATAATTCTTGCTATAACTTCATTGCCTTTTTTTACTTCAAGGAGGCTATCTGGAAAGTAGAGACCAAGCTGGTATGAAAGATATGAATTTAACTCAAGACTTAGATTTCCTCTTTTTTCCCTTGCCCTTAAAAATCCTTTTTCATCTTCCAAGACATTAAGTTTTATCTTATCAAGGTCAAAGAGGTATTCAAGAGAATCCAAATCGGTAAATCCAAAGGCAATTTTTCTTGCATCAGAAGAGATAGCAACAGAGTATATAGAGCCCCCCACACTCTTTATTTCTGAAATAACCTTTCCTGTCTTATCCCAAAGAAGTATTTCTTCAGCCTCTCCCCCTCCTGTTGCAAGAATAAGCTTTCCATCCCTTATTGTTGAAGCAACTGCTTTTACTGTGTCTTTATGTCTCTTAAATGCCTGAATAACTTCCCCTGAAGGAAAGGAATATAGGTAGCAAGTAGTTTTTAAAGCATCTCCGTAGCTTCCTGCAAGAAGAAACCTTCCATCAGGAGAAAAGGAAAGGGAGGCTGGAACTGTCTCCTTTTTTGAAAACTCTTTTATAAAGTTTCCATCTTTGTCATAAAGAAGGATTCTTTTATCATATGAACCTGTAACAAGATATCTTCCATCAGGAGAAAATGAAACAGCACAAACATTATCCTCATGATCCCTTAGCACTTTTATCAACCTGAAATCATCATTTACATCATAGAGCCTAACTGTGTTATCATCTGACCCGCTCGCAAGACGATCAGATGAAAAGGACAAGGCATAGATTGGCTTTGTATGTCCTTTAAGTCTTTTGTAAAACCTAAATCTGTTTCTTTCCCTTTTCCAGATAATAACAGAATAATCTCCACTTCCTGATGCTAAGTATCTTCCATCAGGACTAAAGGCAAGCTCTATTACTACATTCTTATGTCCTTTTAAGACCTGAATTACCTTGCCTGTTTTTAAGTCATGAAGACGAATAGCTCGGTTTAAGGGATCCCCTGGTTTATATAAAAATCCTCCCACGGCCAGAAATTTGCCTTTGGGATCAACTGCTATGGCAAAGATTTGACCAATTACTCCCCTTCCTATCTCACCCCTTATTGTTTTTATAAGTTTTGGATGGGTGAGATCAGATACATCCCAGATGCGGATTGTCTTATCATCGCTTGCAGAAATAAGTTTTTTCCCATGATCAAAGAAGAAAAGATCACGAATTAAAGCAGTATGCCCACCTGGATCAAGCCTTAAAAATATCCGCTCCTCATTCGCCCATACTGAAATATTAAAAATCAAAATAAATAAACAAATAAGAAAAAACACAAACCTTCTCATAACTTACCTCCTATCAACCAAATTCTTTTTTTATTATATACGAAAAATTTTTCCATTTCCTTACACCCTAATAATGAGTTCATGGTGATGATTTGTGGCTTCTTATTACTATTGTGTTTTCACTCCATGTAAAGTTGCCTGAAATAAGGTTTTCAATCACTTGTTTTACAAAGATAGTTCTTGTATTACCTGTAATATTCTCAAAAGTTCTACGAAATTCTCCAATTCCAAAGTTTCTTAAGTTGAGCGGGCGAGTTGTGGCTATAACTTTTACAGTTTCCTCACCTCCAGGGGGACCAAACACAAGCTTGAATTCCTGAGCACGCATCTTAGCATCAGGTATAAGAACTGTAGTGTTTGCAGGCACAAAATTGTCTCTATGATACTTATTCGGGAAGATAATGTGAAAGTTACCCTCACTGTCAAGATTAATAAGTAATATATAAGCATCACGTTCTGAACGAATTCCAAAGGTTATTTCCTCACCAAAGAAAAAGTCCCGTCTATTGCGATCTGTTACCCATATTTCTACTTTAAAAGGAGGATTAGGATGGCGAATCCTTGCAAGTTGTTTAACCATATAAGCATATTCAAGATGTTTCTTAAGCTCTTTTATTACCTCATCTATTGTTGAAACGGGCTTAAGGATTTCTACATCACCTATCCGATTAAGAAGCCTAAGATAGTATTTCCCTCTTTTTTTCTCACCTCTTAAAAGTCTATCAAAAAATGCATTAGATTTTACGAGTTTTACTATTTGAAGTCTTTTTACTGCTTTTTTAAGTTTTTTCATTTGAGAATTTGAAAGACCTTTTATAGGATCAATAGCTAAAAGAACTCTTTCATCACCCATATGAGATGGAATGGGTTCAGGAGTTACCTCAGGGATTGAAACTGTGCCACCAAAGGCGGGTTCAGTAATAATATCCCTTGAAGCATAAAGCTGAGGATTCTGAGGCAGTTTAAGTTTATCCCAGACATATTTTTTTGATTCTTCAAAAAGTTCCTTATAGGTGGGATTTTTAAGAGTTTGCATCTTTTTTGTAAGCCCTAAGGTGAAACCTCCATAAAACTCATTTCCTTGTTGAACTTCAAGAGCTACTTCATCTTCTTTTGAAGCAGTTAAAAATATTACATCAGGTGGAATATCAAGTATATCTTTTGGTATCGCAAGCACTGCTTGTGTAGGTCTATAGTTAGTTATAGGAATGAACTTTACTTTTGTAGCAGGTGTTGATTCAAGATAGCTTACTACTTTTCCTCTAACACCCCTTACTACTCCTCCTGAGTAGCAACTATCTATAATAACAATAACATTTCTACCTTTAAGCATACTAAGCCATAAACCAAGCTCATCATCTATAATAATATTCTCACCACCACTTGGCACTGCATTATAAGGTAAAATAACTTCATCTTTACCATCTGCCTCATCTCCATTTTTATCAGGGACCCTTGAACCATGCCCTGAGAAATAAAAAACTACAAGATCACCTTTACGAGTACCTTCTATAAGCCATTGTCTAAATACTCTTTCTATATTTTGTCTTGTTGCTTTTGAATTGATAAGAATCTTAATATCTTTTTCTTTAAAACCATAACAAAGAAGTGCTCTTTTCATATTATTCACATCATTTACAGGACCCCTAAGATCTGTTACAGGTTTACCTTTTGAATTTAAACCAGAGGGAAGTAGTTTATAATCTGCTACTCCTATAAGAAGCGCCCTTCTGGCTCCCATAGAAAAGGAAGGAATAAGTAACAGTAATAAAATTATTATGATTTTAAACCATTTCATTTTATACCTCCCTTATCCATGAGTAAATTGATAAACTTTAAATGCTATGCCTGGCAAGTCTTTAACAGCATTATCAAGGCTTTCGAGATATTCTATAAGTTGAGAACCACTAAGTTTTAAAAGTCTTTTATTTTCGATAGGTGTTGCAAGGATATAGATAGTTTCTATGCCACGGGTTTTATCAAGCTTTAACCATCTAAAACCATCAGGTATTCGCAACTTCCCTGGCATAACAGGATTGCTACCAGAAGAAAAATTTTTATTTGGATAAAGAACTTCTATTTTGCCTAAACTATCTATTTGAAATATATATAAATAACATCTACGAGATGGAGTAACTGTGAGATAATAAGGATCATATGGCGTTAAAATAAGAGAAGGAGTTATTTGAGTAGTTGTTCTATAATACTTTCTTCCGAGGTAATAGTGAAGCTTTACATTAAGTAAAAGTTTTTCAGTAAAAAGAGCATATAAATTTTTCAAGGCTTCATCTTCGGGATTATTTTTAAGCGCTTCTTTAAGAAGGGCAATACCGCGTTGGTAATTACCTTGGATGAAGGTATTTATTATTTGATTATAAGAATAAGAACTTGAAGATATCAATTTTTGAGATCTTATAAAAATTGGTAAACCTTTAATTATGAAATAACTCATTATACTAAATATAGTAATTACTAAACATAAAGCTAATATAAATATTTTATTATGTCTTATTAAATACTTTAATCTTAAAATAGTATATGTATCAAGCATTGTTTCACCTCAATGGCGAAGTATTTCTTTTAATTTATTAAAACCCACTTCCATATTGCCTCTTTGGTAAAAACCTTGAATATCAAGATTTAAGCTATGAAGTATAGAGGTCCATTTATTTATAAGTTGCTCCCATTGTGAATGACCTGTAGCATTTACATAGAAAAAGATAGCTCTTGTGCCTTGAGGAAATCTAACTGGATTATGAAGATCCATAGGGGCTGTTTGTTGCATATCTGAAAATACAACTATTATTCCGCGATAATTAGGATAGCTTTGATGCAAAATATTAAGGAGATGAGCTGCATGATAAAGAGCTCCAAGAATATCGGTTTTTTTTGCCCCTTGACGCCGCTTAAGTTTTTTAATTTTTTGATTAAGCTTACGTTTATCTATCTGTGCTTTAATAGCCCCCCAACTTATGAAGCTTTGAGAAATTCTTACATCATCTGTATCAAAGCCATGACCATCTATACCAATAAGTGTAAAGCAATCACCAGGATTAAGAATACTTATTATACGATTTACCCAAGGGATTATTTCTGGCCAAAAGTGAGCAATTTCTCCATTATGCTGTCTTAGACCAAAGGAGCCAGTCTCATCAACAAGAACTATTACACAAGTAGATGGTGGAGTTTGTTTTAACTTTTCCCAAAATTTGGCATAACTATTAGTATTGACTAATATTATAACAAGAATTACAAAAACAAAACTTATAAACAATCGCCTATACCATGGAACACCAAGTTCCTTTAATCTTTTTCTTATCAATTTTTTAATATTTTTGAGATGTCTTTTTTTATCTTTAAGTTTTATTTTAATATCTTCATCAAGTAAATAAATTTTACTTTTAATATCTCTTTCTGCTATTTCATCTGGCAGTTGTTTTAATAGTTTAACAGATTTTAAATCCTTTATTTTTGACAAAAAATTTTTTATTTCTTCTTTAAGTATTTTAATATCAGTTTTTATATTACTTTGTATTTCTAAAATACGAGAATTTTCAGATTTAAGACCTTTTGCTCTCTCTTCTAAATCATTTAATTTTTTTTCAAATATATTAATTTCATTTTTTAGTTCTTCTAGTTTATTATTGTAATCTAATGCCCCTTGTTGCCATTTTTTAAAAATTTCAGGTTTAACGATTTTTTTGCGAAGATTCTCAGCTTTAACTGATAAACTCTTTGCTTCATTTTCTATTTTGTCTCCAAGTGCTTTTCTTTCTATGGATAGTTTATTTTTTAAGAAAAAAGGATCATCAGCAGTTTTTACCTTATCTTTAAGGATTTCACAGTCTTGAGACCATTGATTATTTTTAATATCAAGATTATTCTTTATTTCGTCTATTTTTGAATGAATTTCATCATAAAGAACTGGTTTATGGTTAAAGTTATTTTTCTCTTTTTGTAGATTTTCATATTTCTTTTTCAATTCTTCAAGTTGTGATGCTTGTTTTTCTACTTGTTTTTTTAATTCTGATGTTAAGGGGTCAAGGTGAACTATATTTTCTTTTCTTTTTATTCTTTCTTCTTCTCTACCTTTTCCACCGCAAATCAGGTATGCAATACCGCACCATAGAAAAATTAACAAACCACCTATCCAATGGAAAAGACCTATAGTAAGAGGTTCCATGAATTGACTTACTGCTTGAGTGCCTGCGAGGACTTGACCAAGAGGGATAATAATGCCAAGGAAACCTGCTAATATAGGACCGCCTTTTTGCATTACTACATCCCACATGGTGGGTGCTACAGTTATATTAGAGGTGGCACTTGTAAGCAGGTAGGCACGGACTGCTGCAAGTGCACCTTCAGTAAGGATAGCTAATGTTAAAGCTATTATAAGCCATTTACGAGTTGAGCTTATTTTGCTATGTCCACGTGTAACTTCAAATGTTACCTGAATCATTGCCCAGATAATTCCTATAATAAGGGAAAGTGTGTCATAACTACCAAGATAGGGTATATAAACTCTTGTTCCACTACTAAAAAAGAGTTCAAATATCTGAGCAAGTAGTAGAACATTCAACCCTACTATTAAGATCCATAAAGGTAATGAAAAGCCTCCCACAAAGGCAAGCCCTTCTGGCTTATAAAAAAATAAATTAGCTGCTTTTTTACCCCATTCTTCAAGCTTAAAATTAATGCTCATCGTGAGTTTTTCACCAAGCAGATCACGGTTTGCATACTTCCAGAGAAGCCATGAGACCGCACCTAAAACCAAGATTATTCCGATTGCTCCAATAAAACAATAAATAATCATCTTCTACCTCCTCTTTATTTATGAATAAAAACAAGTCGCCATATAAACATATTTGAAGGAGTTAAGGTTTCTGAAGTTTCAAAATTTTGATGCATTTCTTCAGGTCTAATCACTATAGGTTTAGATTCAACTCCTTTTGAAATCACTTTAGAAGAGAGTAATTTTTTACAAATCTTAATTGGGTTTTCAAGTTCATTTGTATAAGCAAGAACTATAAACTCTTCAGTGCCCTTATTTTGATCTAAATAAAACCATTTACCTGGTGATGGAACTCTATAAAGCCTTCCTGGGGTTACAGGATTTAGATCTTTTGAAAACTCTTCATTTGGGAAAAGAGGCACAATAGACTTTTTTGAAACCTGAAATATGTATACATAAACCTTTTCTTTAGGAATAAATTCTATTGCATAACCATCTTTTTCTGTAAGAATATCATTATTTTTAAGCTCATTTATTTGATTATTTCTTACATACTTAACTTTAACATTAAGAAAATCTTTTCCTATAAACTTTGAAGGAATAAATTTTTTTAATGTATTAACAACTACTACACGACGATTTTTTTGCCTACCTTCTTCAGTATCGTTTGGAGCAATAGGTCTCTCTTCACCATATCCAACGATTTCAAACTGCTCTCTTTGAAGAGGAAAATGGTTAACAAGATATTGAACTACAGCTTCTGCCCTTTTAATAGAAAGCTTTTTATTATATTCAGCAGAGCCAAGACTACAAGTATGCCCTTCTACACGATAAACATAACTTCTTAGATTTGGATCAGTAGATATAGCCCTTCCTAAGGCATCAAGGTAAAGTATAGCCTCTGGAGTAAGATTATAACTATTAAGTTTAAATCTAAGATTTAAAATCACTGATCTTTCTTTAATACCTCCAATACCTTTAGGATTAATTTCTTTCGGTAACGGAAGAAGTGCTTTTCTAAACTTTTCACTTAATTCATCTAACGATGAAGCTTCTTTAGCTGGAACTATGTTATATATAAGAAATATAACCAAAACTAATCCTAAAAATAGAAATTTAATTAAATTTTTCATAATGTTTTACCTCCTTTAATTTATATTTCATTTATCTTTTAACTTCTTTTTAAGTAAAATCACAATATTCCCTTTACTATCTTTATATCCATATTCAGGTATTAAAGGCTTACCTATTTTATTTAAATCTTTAAGAAATTTTTCTATATCTTTAACTTCAATAATTACTCTTACTCCTTCTTTTAAAAATAATACTTGAAGTATTTTCCCATTATGTATCTCAACAAGTTTAGTCAATTTATAAATTGCTTTATTAGTATCGTTTATATGAATCAAAATAGGATTTTTTACGCTATTAAACTCAATTCTTATATCGGTTTTTTTAGTATATAATTCAGGAGAATAAAATCCTTTCCATACAGAAATTATTATTATAAAAAGAAGAACCGCCACAAGTCCTCCAACTGGGAGTTTCCAAGAATATGGAAATAAGAAAGATTCTATCCAATAAATAATACGTTGTTTCCAGGTATATGTTTTTTCTTTTTGTTGTATAAATTCTCTTATTTCTTCATAAGAAGGCCCTTTTATAGAATCAGCCTTCTTTAAGGCTTCTGTCATTCTTCTTACCCTCCTTGCACAGTAGAGACATTTATCAATATGTTCCCAAAGCTTTTCTTCCTCTTCAGGCTCTAATAGCCCTTCAAGAAGAGGAATAATTTCTTCATCAGCTATATGTAGTTTATTTTTCATATTCATATTTTTTAATAAAAAAATACGAAAATTTTTAATATTTTCTTACAAAAATTTTTTTAAAAGCGCCTTTGCCCTATAAAATCTTGTATCCACATTTTCAGGACTAATATTTAGAAAGGATGCAATTTCTTTAGAAGGGGTAATAGAAATTTTTAAAAATTCTTTTTCTTTATTATCAATCCTTTTCTCTATCTCGAGAAATCTTCTAAATTCAAGAATATACTCAGCTTTCAAAATTTCTATATCGGAAGTTTTTTTATTTTTTAAATCTTTTAAATTTTTTATAGCTTCTTTCAAAGTAATATTCTCGGCTTTTTCCTCAAGATTTTCAATCACTTTTATTTCTAAATTTTTTTCTAAAACCTTTCTGAAATAATCGATTTTTCTTTTCTGCCTTTCAAATCGATAAAAAAGAGAGGAGAGAAGCTCGATTGCACGTTCTGATTTGATAAAACTTTTAGAGTTTCTTTGCTTATCTTTTAATTCTTGTACTTTTTCTTTTATTTTACTTGCACTAAGTTTCAAATTTTTTGAAAGATATTCAATTTCTTTGTCTGTTAGATCAAAATAAGCAATAAATTTAAGTTTAATAATAATACTATATTGAGGTTCTAATTTAGAAAATAATTCCTCAAGCTTAGACAATGTAATTATTTCTCCTTCTGAATAATTTTCCATGCCTTTCTTTTTTAATATCTTTAGATTTGTCGGAAATAAAGCTGTAGAATCAACAGGGAGTTCTTTATTAATTTTTATTTTTTTCTGTCTTATCCAATCAATGGTAGCATGATGAATTATATAATAAAGATAGACTTTGAAACTCTTCGTATGATCATATTTACGAAGGATTTTATCAAAATTTTTTATAAAAACTTTCTCATATACAAAGAAAAAAACTTCATTAAAATGATTAACCTTATCATCGTAAGGAATACAATAATAATTAAGAATACGAGCTATCCATTTATTTAAATCTTTATAAAGACAAATAATAAATTTATCTTTTATTTTTGAACGTTCTTCTTTTGTTTTAGCTTTTAAATAAATTTTTATTAGTTCATTATAATTGCAATCCTCTTTCATTGTAAATGATCTAAAATTCTTTTAAAAAAATTAAAAATTTTACTATATTTTAAAATTTTTTCTTTTATATTTTTACAAGCTTAATTTTTTAATCACAATGTTTTTATTAATTATTTTTTTTAAAATATTTAATAATATATCACCTCCTGAGCAAGAGAATGAAATATTTGAAAAAATATAAATTTAAAACTGATAATTTTCTTTTTAAAATTTTTTCATTGAGTTCTTTGAACAGCTGAAATTTGATTTTAAGATTTTGAAGTGCCTGCTTTACTTTTTCTTTCTTCTTTACTTGATAAATCCTCTCAAGCATAATGTCATTAGTGAATGCCAATAGTTGCATATTGAATAATATCTTTTAAACATTGTGCCAATTACTGTTGTGATATATCAACTATACATAGTACTTTTATCACACTTTCACATCTGCCATATATTTCCTATAAAGGCTAAACATACTATAAAAATCCCTATTTTTTTTCTCTTTAACACCTTAAGACATTCTATATTCAATTGATTTATTTTTTACCTTCTGTTTTTTTTCACTCAGGAAATATTTTATTCATTATATAAAGGCTCATAAATATATTATTATCACGATCTTATTCATGCTATTTTTTCCCCAAACACAATTCATGATATACAATCAAAAATTTAAATTTCATAAAAAAATTGACAAATATTAAATTTTTATTATAATTATATTTTTTTGAAAATGCAAAAAAAGAAAAAAATATTAATAAGTTTAATTATATTTTTTCTTTCATTTTATGGGATTGTTATTGCAGGTGAGGAAAAAGAAATAAAATATAACTTTTACGCAGATAGACTTATCACTTCAAGTCATATAATCCTTTTTGATGAGGCTTTGACACAGAAAATTGTAGAAATTGGTAACAAAATTATAAAAGCTTCAGATAAGCCAGATATGAATTGTACTTTTCGAATCCTTAACGATCCTACAATTAATGCTTACTCAACTGCTTCAGGTGAAGGTAGTTTTATTTATGTTAATACTGGTTTATTAGATATTATTGAGAGTGAAGATGAATTAGCAGGTGTTTTAGCTCATGAGATAGCTCATGCTGTTAAAAAACATCAAATTAAGTTCTTAAAAAGCGAGTTTTGGAGTACTTTTGTAGGAAGTTTTTTACTTGAATTTGGTGCAGGGGTTGCTGGTATATACTTAGGACATACACTCGCTCCTTCTGATGTTATTAGAGCCCAACAAATAGGTGAAATTGTAACATACACAACTGGGTTTCTTGGTTCTAAAGCTGTTGCTCCGATAATTGTAACTATAATACAAGGTTATAGGAAAGAACACGAGTTGGAAGCGGATGCTCTTGCTATAAGGTATATGGCAAAAGCTGGTTATCAACCTACTGCTTATATTGCTTTTCTTAAAAAACTTAAATCTATAAGAGATAAACTTAAAATTAATGAAAAAAATTATGCTTCATGTCTTATAAATGCAAAGCCTGGTTTAGAAGAAAGAATAAAATATGTTAAAAGGTTGATTTTAGAGTCTAAGTATGAAATAAAGTAATTTTAAAATAAGGAATATAGGAATAAAATTATGCGTTTTAAAATATATATAATTATTTTAATTGGTATGATTAATTATAGCTTGATTGGATTAGTTAATTATAGTTACGCACGCAAAGAGCTAATTTACGAAGAAATATTTGGAACATATAGATTTTTATATAGTGTACCAAACGAGACTAAAAAGCCTTTTGCTGCAAAGATCTTTGGAGGGATAATAGGAGCGGCTATATTATCTCATGCAAAATATTATCTTCCTACTTCAAATTATCCTATGAATATAGTAAAAGTTTTTGATACTTCATACGAAAAAATATGGAATTCAATTTTAAAAGTAGTGGAAATACTTAAAGGTAAAGTTATTGTAAAAGATAAATCATCAGGAATTATTGTATTTGTATATCCTGAGAAAATTAAATGGAAGTATCTTAAAGAATATTACTATAAATATTACTCAGAAAAGGAATATTTTCGAAAATGGCACTTTTTCTACTCATATCCCTATCGGGAAAAATATGTTATAATAAAGCCGAAGGCTGTATTTAACCCAATTGATTCTATTAAATTTCCTATTTATTTAAACCTTTATATTAAAAAAGAAACAAATAAGACTAAAATATATCTTACTTACTTTATTCCGTTTCTTGATGTGCCCTGTAATAAATATATTGATATTGATTTTTTAAAGATGTTGGAAAATATATTGAAAAAAATTTGAAATGTACAAAAAAATCATAGTAGGATTAATCAGCTTTCTCTTTTTATGTGGACTTTCAGCGTGTGCAGTTAAAAAGGAGGTTGTTGTATCGAAATTAGATGAGCTTTTTGCAAATGATTTTCGTGATATTAAAATTCCTGAAATTGATAAAATAAAAAAAGTAGGAATGAAAAAAAGTTTCCCTTATGTAAATTTTGATAAAGTGTGGGAAAGTGCTATTTTGGTACTCATGCAACAAGGAATTATTGTGAAAGCATCAAAAGAAGAAGGAATAATTACTGCTATTACAGTTCCTCCATTAACGGTTTTTATAGAAGAAAATGACAATATTGTTACTGTTTATTTATATTGGATGGAAGAACTTTGTAGACGTATAGATAAGCCTCAAGAAATTTTGATTAAACTTACACCTGAAATAAAAAAGCAGATGACTGAAAATTTTTTTGGTCAGCTTGCTACCCAGGTTTATGTAAGTCAAAAATGGAAGTACTTAGATAGATAAAAAAAATAAATTATAAAGAATAAACTATTTATTTATTAGATTTTTTAATTGTATTTGCCAGTAGTAGTACTCTTAAAAAATATTAGAGGATAAAAAAAACAGGTA
>Ga0190367_1001618_pt1 | contig 12738 bp, 9 predicted proteins | sample 4872181011_MG_FD_171838 | JGI IMG/M metagenome (GOLD analysis project Ga0190367, IMG submission 171838) | Hydrothermal vent microbial mat bacterial communities from Southern Trench, Guaymas Basin, Mexico - 4872-18-10-11_MG | ecosystem: Environmental > Aquatic > Marine > Hydrothermal vents >... | reverse complement strand
TATTATTACTTCTAGTATTCATAATCGCCGTACTATACCCCCCATCAGCAATATATGTCGAGGCAAAACCCCTAAGCATAATGATGATATGGATAGCAATACTCATCCTAGGGGCCGGAATAGGGATTCTGCACCTCGGCAGATCTCTAGGGAAAGGAGGAAGTGGAAGCTTTGTCTTCCTAGTATTCACGATATGGTCAATATCCATACTAGTAACAATACTTCTTGGGGGCGTCGAAGGAATAATACAGGACAGAATAACGAACAGCAAACCGCTCATAGGACTCTTATGCGGTATCCCCCTAATCCTCATGCTCAGGAATACCGAGTACAAGATAGGTTACTATGGCTCCATCCTACTTTTCCTAGGTATAATAAATGTGGCCCCCCTAATGGAGATAGGCCTAATATTGCTGGGAAAACAGATGGCGGATATGGCATAAAGGCTTTAAGTATCATAGGAAAACATTATTAGCCCCAGATTATTCGATAAAAAAATTAGATTTGTAGTTAATTTTGAAGTTTTTGTTGGTGGGTGTGCTTTGGGTTTTATGGGAAGCTTAGTTTTATCTGATGGTTCTGAGTAATCACTATTGTGGAAATTCTAGAGGCTATTATGTTTGGTGTTCTACTGTAATTGGGGGAGTCTTTCCCACATATCTATCAGGTCGCTCAATTCTAGTCCGATGACCCCTTCTTCATTCATTGCTTCTAGGGCTCCTCTCGTGAATCCTTGCTTAGATATGTAGACTCTGGTGGCATTTTTTGCCTTAATAAAGTGCAGCTTCTCGAGGAATCTAGTTATTTCTCTTGCTGTTGTTGGTTTTGATGTGTACTTTATTTCACCGACCAGGGTGACTTTCTCTCCATACATGCCAACGATATTTATCTCGTTTCCCCTTCTGTCCCACCATGCACCGATCCTGTTTATTAGTGGTAGGCCGTAATCCTTGTTGAATCTCCCGCTGATTGCTAGTAGTGTGTCTCTCGCGATGTCTTCGAAGACCCTTGATACGTGCTGGTTGATATCATCGAGAACTATTCTTTTTAGGGTCTCTGTGTCTCCGATCTCTATGAAATCTATGTTTGGGTGGACATACCTGAACCAGAATGTGTAGAAGGGGTCGAAGAGAAAGTATCTCCCCCTTTTACTCCTAGGCCCTTCCGTTATGGGGTATCTCCTAACAACGATCTCGAAGTAGTTGGTTAATTCTCCTAGGTACTTTGGGAGGCTGTTCTGCTTTATTCCTGTATATGAGGATATTTCCTCTGGCGTACACATCCCCCTGCTGATGGCTTCTAGTATCAGAAAATAGGTTGGGTAGGCCTCCCTGAACTCCTCTATAAGCTCCCCCCTAACAGCCTTCCAGGCGGCGTACTCTGGGGCGAACATATAATCCAGTACATCCTCAACCCTAAACCTAAAGCCGAGCCTGTCTAGGGTATCATAGTATTTCGGCATCCCCCCAAGTATGGAGTATAGGGCTATAACCTCCTCCTCATCACTGGAGCCAAGCTCCCTGAGCATCCTCCTTACCATCCAAAACCTGAATGGTCTGAGGAATATCTCCATGGTCTTCCTGCCATATAGTGGGGCCTCTCTTGACTCAAAAATATTCCTCATCATCCCAACTATAGATCCTATCACGACAACGACCACCCTTACGGGTTCCTCAGAGAACTTCAGGAGATCCACCACCTCCTGAAGCTCAGCATAGATCCCCGAGTCAAAATGTGAGAAGTTCTGGAACTCATCAAATATCAGCATGACCGGCTTCTTTGCCGATACACCCCTAAGTATTAGGAGCAGATCCCTTATACTCCTAGCGTATGGGATCCCCGATCCAAGAATTCTCCTCAACATGTTATTGACCTTTGATAGGGTCGCATCCAAACCCTTCTTATCCACAAACACATATATATGGGGCACATCACTCCTCCTCGCGAACTCCAGAACCAGCCTCGTTTTCCCTACACCACGTCTCCCACTAATAACCACTAAGTTGAATTTGCCATCCAGGGTAGATCCCCAGACACGGCTTAACGCCCTTAACTCTCGCTCTCTGTCAAAAAACTTCATCATACTCACCAGTATAATACCATAGAGAATAATACTAATTATGGATTTTTGAAAAAGATGCCTCAAACCATTATATACTTACGATTAATATCATCAAAAATATATGTTGTTTGGTGTTCTTGCATGTCTAGTGTGGAAAGGAAACATTTGAGGATGCTCACAGCTAGTTATGGCGCCGTATATTTCTCGGAGGGATCCTTTAGGTCGCTGGGTATATTTCTGCCCCTATATCTCCTAGATCCAACATTGGGCTTTGGCCTGTCACCCTCTGATGTTGTCTTCCTCATAGCTATGGCCTACATAGCGTGGAATTTCAAGTTTATACTTGGCCTCTTGGTGGATCTCACACCAATGATCGGAAATTTTAGGAGACGTATATGGATAATCGGTGGGGAAATATTTAGGGTCCTAGGAATACTGGCGATATGTATCTCGCGGGGACTATCCACAATATTTATTGGGGCATTCATCGCTCTGACTGGCGATGCCATTGTGGATATGGGTGCTGATGCTCTATTGGTTGATGTAGCACCACCCGATTGGCATGGTATGGGTCTAGGTGCGGGATGGGCGTCGAGAGCCATAGGATATTCGATATCGGCAATATTCACAGTACACATAATAATAACATATGGATGGACTCTCGGATGGTTAATATTTATTTTGTATTCACTCCCAGTCCTAATGATACTGTTTGTGGGTGAGCCAAAACTGACAGCAGAGAGAAAAGTATCGAAGAAAGCAATAGCTATGACATTCTCAGATACAAAAATGGCAACAAGCTTCTTCTTTTTGGCATTCTTCTCGGGTGCATGTTATGCTCTAGACCCAAATAGGGGTCTCCTATCGGTAATATCTGGAGAAAAACTTGGTTTGGCTAAAGCAACAACACTAGGTGAGTATCTTAGACAGCTTCCAATAATGGGGCTAATGATGGCATCATTTGGTTTTGCGGCGGCAGTAGCCCCCTTATAATGGGGAGATATACGGATAAAATTGGCCACAGAAAATCATACTTCGTCTCCCTAACAGGATTCTTGATAGTGTTAGCTCTGTGGCTTATCGAACCAAGCATTATAGGAAGGACAGTATATCCACAGAGTCCAGAACTCGGAGGAGTGATAGTATTATCAGTATTGTTGGGGTTCTTTGAGGGCTGGAATTTTGTTGCTTGGGAAACACTAATTGCTGATGCCTGTCCACCCCAATTAACAAGCTTTGTTTTCCAATACGGAATGACGGGGACACATTTTAGTGCATTCTTAGTCGCGGCCATAGCGGGATATATGCTAGACATATATGGTGTGAATGTAGCGTTGCTGGTAACAATGATGATTGTCGCTGTAGGATATATCCCGGTGTTCTTCTTTAGGCCGTTTAGGACGTCAAAGATCGTAATATCGGGTGAGTAAAATGAACATAAAGCTGATTATCTCGATAGTCGTTATAGTATTGTCAATATTGCTCTATATACTTCTCGTGTTGTTAGCTAAGAAGTGGTATCGGGAGCTATTTGGTGGGGATAAGGAATAGCATAGAGAATTTTTTGGTGTTTCTACAAATATGGGAAGCCCCTCTTGGTTGTGTCTGGGGACAGACCTTTTTCCCTATATTTTGGTGTGAGAGACCAATAATAATTGCTATCTATGGGGATAAAAACATATTGTGTGTCTGTCTAGACAATGCTGACGATATATGCTAAAAAACATATTTTTATGTTTTTCTTTTGGTGCTGTTGAATGAGTGATGTGGAGAGGGGTGCCTACTGTCCGAGTTGTGGGAGATATGTTGGTTCATATGAGATATGTCCATATTGTGGGGCTAGGGTTAGGGTAAGGATAGAGATAAAGGTCTTGGCAATACTGGCTCTGGTCTTGTCTATCGGGGGTGTTGTTGCTCTCTATTTTGCTGGGAAGGCTACCGAACCAAGAACAGTGTATATTAGGGATATAGAGCCCGAGATGAACTATGCTAGGGTAAAGATAAAGGGCTATGCGTATACCTCCTCCTACTATGATGATGTTCAGGGTAGGCTATACTTCAGTCTTGTGGATGAGGAGTGGTCATATAATGAACGTTTCAAGACACAGACGGTGATGGTATACATATATTCGCCGACATCACGGGAACTTATAGAACTTGGGAGGGTTCCAGTATCTGGGGATAGGGTGGAGGTTATTGGTACTCTTAGGATACGTGACTCCATATCACTAATAGTTGATGATGCGAGAGATCTTAGGATTATTAGGGAAAAACCGCAGGCCATATCGGTAGAGGAAGCTGTGGAGAATTGGACCCAGTATATTGGGACGTCCGTATCCGTAGCTGGTTGGATTGTCGAGTATGAGGATCATGGATCCTTTATACTCTGTAGTATCAAGGATTACCTAAGCCCGAGCTATGTGCTCCAAGTATATATACCCGAGGTCGCCATTAGGTATGTTGGGGATTCACCAGAGTTCTTTGTTGGGGATAAGGTACGGATCACCGGGAATATGTGGGAGTATAGGGGTAGCCCAGAGCTCGTCCCTTGGAATGGCTCATCGATAGAGGTAATAAGGCGGCTTAGGGACTATACATTGAGTGAGATCTTGTCACAGAAGGACGATTTTGCTCAGTCTGGAAGAATAGTGAAGGTTAATGTATGTATTGTTGGCTATAGGACTGACTATAGGAACATCATCTATGTGTGGGATGACACGATAGCGGAGGGATCGTGGGTGACCCTTTGGATATATCCTGGGGTCTGGAGCGAGCTTAATGAGTCTGTTAGGGCAAAACTGAACACCAAGAATAACTGGATATATATCATTGGCCAGTGTAAGTATTATCTTGATGAGTTTGAGATCGCGATATATGATGCGTCATGGATACTGGAGTGCTGAGGTGTGTCCCTATGGATGTGGTCGTACTTGTTGGGTACCTATTGTTGGGTGTTATTGTTGGAAGTGCTTTCTCCATGATGCCCTCGCTCCATATATATAATGTAGCACCAATATTTATCCTCATAGCACCACAGTTGGGTATTCCCCCAGAGGCCCTAGTTATGTTCCTGCTTGGTAATGTTATTGGTTTCGCAACAATGAATACAATATCCACAATATTCTTCTCAGCCCCGGACGATACGACATTCCTAATATTGTTGCCCAGCCAAGTAATGCTGAATAATGGGAGGGGTTTTGAGGTAGCACTACTCATGGGTTTGGGGTGTCTGGTTGGGGCCATAATACTGATCGCTGTGGCACCATTCCTCCTATTAGTCTTCCCAGTGTTTATGTCCCTAATAACCCCACATATCCACTGGATACTCGCATTATTCCTCTTCTACATCCTACTGTCCGAATTCCCAAAGGACATAGGGATAGGTAAGAGTAGGCTGAGTAGGCTTAAGGAGGGATGGAGGAATCTTGCGGCTGGCTACCTAACATTTATCCTCTCCGCATTATTGGGCTTCATAATAATGAATACATATATAATCCCTGTGGAGGCAGCATACTTCGGGATGCTCCCAGCATTCATAGGACTATTCGCGATCCCAAGCCTAATAATGAACATAGTATCAAGGGTCAGGATACCCGAGCAAGAGATCCAGAAGAGTATTGATGCCTCCCCCTTAGATGTTATTAAGGGTGGAGTTGCTGGTTTCTCTGGGGGTTTCCTGGCCGCGGTGATTCCAGCACTAACTGGGGGAATGGGTTCCGTGGTTGCTGGTCAAGCAGTGGGTCAGAGGGAGGAATCCCAATTCTTGGTGTCTATAGGGGCAAGTAGATTTGTCTACTATGTTGGGGCGTTCTTCTTCCTCTTCATCCCGGGATATACCATTGTGCGGGGAGGACTAGCAAACCTTACTGCTACATACTATATTCCTAATAGGTATTCAGAGTTCTATGCCGCGATTGCTGGCATAGCTCTTGGTTCCGTATTGGCATTCATAATGCTTGTTGTTGCATCCTTCGTAATAGCCAAGAATATACATAGGATAAGATATGACTACATGTCGGTGGCAATAATTGTTGTTCTGACGGCAATAACATATATGACGACTGGGCTTATTGGTGTGGTGATAATGGTGATAGGTACGGGTATTGGTCTCATACCACTAATATATGGATCCAGAAGGCTACACTGCTTGGCGGTAATAATATTCCCACTAATGCTCAACATGGCTGGGATCTCTGGGAGTTTCGCTAGACTGTTGGGGCTTGGGTGAAGAATATATGAGGGGGGTAACACACTACTTCTTTGCTGCGGCACTCGTATCGCTAATACCTCCAGTAATGCTGATGGCGGTGTATGAGAAATCATTCATAATAGTCCTAGCGGCAATAGCTGGGATCCTACCAGACTATATTGACTTCAAGATAATAAGATTCCTATGGCGGGTCGACGAAGAGATTATTCCTGAGTGGCCGATACCCAATACTGAGAGGATAGCTAAGAGGATCGCAGAACTCATAGATGAGGCTTGGGAGAAAATGAGGACTATAAATGTACAGATACATACAATAAAGACAGGCCCCAACACATGGAGGAGGTGGTATATCCACTTTGATCCGACCAAACAGAAGGTTAAGGTTGGGATAGGACCCATCCAGACTTTTGGTGGAAGAATATTTGAGGCTACTATCGAGGACATACCTGAGGATATGAGGGTTAGTGAAGCTAAGTTTTCAGCACCACTAGTGTATGGGTATAAGGATAGGACTGTGAAGATCTCCATACTTACTGGCCCAATGATATCTTTCGTCCCGAGGGAAGACCATTTGGAGGTAGTTTTCCTACCCTGGCATAGATATATGAGCCATAGTATTCCTCTAGCTGGGTTGTTCTCCATAATCACGCTCCTCATAGCCCTGTTGCTTGGTGCCCCGATGAGCAAGGCGGCAATATATGCCGTAGCATTCTTCGTTGGCTATATATCCCACATAATTTCTGACCAGTTCGGCTATATGGGATCAAACCTCTTCTGGCCATTCACAAAGAGGAGGGTTGAGGGGATGAAGATTGCTGAATCTATGGATCCCTACGCAAACTTTCTCCTCTTCTGGATCTCAGCGACAATACTAGTATGGCAGATGAATACATCAATAACACCAAGACCAATATCGTTTCCATGGACATATACCATTCTTGGGGCTGAGATATGTATCGGATACATCCTTTTCCTCATGATTATACCATCAATACTGATAATTGTTGCTAGGTTTCTGTTCTGGAAACCGAAGGGAGACCCATACCTTAGGAATCTCCTTGAGGAGGAATACGGGGAGCTCCTCGGATAGCCATCTATCGGATTAATATTTCTTTTTTCTTGTCCTTATCTTGATGGTGTATTCAATGCTGGGTAGATATGTCCTGCTATCCATACTGTTCTTGCTTATGGTCAATACTATAACTCCAATACCGACGGGCATAAGGGGTGGTATTGGGCGTTCTGGGTTTTGGGCGAAGGGGAATGAGGGGTCGATCCCCCAAGGGGTCGAGGCTCCATACAACTTTACGTACAGGTTTGGTGGTGAGATACAGGCAAAGTTCATCAAGGTTGTCGCTACGGAGGATTTCTCGAATGTTTTTGGTGTATTCTCGGATAGGGTTATGTCCTATACGTATGGATGGACATACATAGTGACATACCCAGATGGGAGCCATGAGGACATAGAGGATGTGGATGTTGAGGATATAGATGGTGATGGTGTCCCCGATGTCGCGATATTGACGGGGGATAGGAACATACATGTTGTTGATGGGGAGACAGGTGGGGTTATCTGGCGTGTATATCCATCATTCATAGAGCCCTATTCACGTATAAGGATAATGGATGTAATGTCGAGTGAGGGGAAGGAGGTGGTCATATGGACTAGGGATTCCTCATCAGTATTTATCTGGTCATCGATAGGTTATCCCCTTGGTGAACTAGTGGTTAGTGGTGCAGAACTCATACTTAATATCCGCTCTGGGGATATAGACCCATACACAGAGGGGAACGAGATCGCAATACTATACTATAGTGATAGTGAGCAGAGATATAGGCTGGAGTGTAGGAACATATGGGTCGGCGATAAGGAAATCTTTGACATAGGAGTACTACAGAACTATACTGGTAACTCATACACATGCACAGATATGGTTGTGGATGATTTGGATGGTGTCCCAGGGGCTGAGGTAGTATTGGGTATAGTCGGGAACCAGAGTATTGATAATATAGTTATTGAGGTATATAATTCAAGTGGTATGCATCCCCCAGAGTGGGACTCAACAATATTCCTTGGGCTCTCCATGAACCTCGTAAAGCTGGATGTTCTCGACATCGACAGGGATGGGGAGAGGGAGATCTATATGGTATCGAGACATGTAATAGGTATAGTTAATAATGCCAGTGCCTATAATACATGGAATGCCTCAACATCAGTAATTTATGATGGGACATTCCTCTACGACCAGCAGGAAAATACATATCTACCACTCGTACTATGGCAGCAGGATATGGATTCCCGTGACCTATATCTAAGTACTCTAAACATATCATCGGAGGAAATAATGGTTATTGGGGAGAAGCCGATAGGGGTAGCATGTGGTGTCGCATCATACATGAATAATGGATCATCGGTAATATCTGTTGGGTGGGGATCACTCATAGTCCTATATGATGGGCTGGACAAGCTGTGGGAAAAACATACACTGGCTGGATGGAGAACAGATACATATACCCTAGGCGGATCTATACTTCTTGCTGTCTGGTCCCGGAATATGGTGGAGGTATATAATGCGACGATGGACAGGATCTTCAGTATTGAGTATGAATCACCAAGGACTGTGGAGAATGTATCCCTAGGATATTTCACCAGTAATAATGTCGAGGTAGCAGTAATCATTGGTTCTCCAGGAGGCCTAATCCTTGTGGAGATATATGATATTAGTGGTACACTTGTTATGAGTTATGACAATACTGGATTGATCGAGAACAACCTAACGATAGCGGGTATTGGGGAGCCAGTACCGAATTATGGTGCTATACCGTTAATACTGAAGAGCACGACAAATAATACTTACTACTTCTCGCTCCTGAACATCTCATCGCTCCAGCTATCAATATCCGCTGGATTCCAGGGTATGCCCAATATAGTGCGTGTGGGACGCAAGAATGGTGAATACCTCTGGATTGTCTCTGGATACTGGTGGAACAGAATATTTGTTATGGATGTGGAGGGGGAGGTCGTGGGAATAAGGGAGCTTGATGGGCTGATAGTGGATGTAGTGGTGGGGGACATAGATCTGGATTCCTCAGATGAAATATTTGTCCATATGTATGATGCAGCATGGAACTATTACTCCCTCGTTGTATGTGATGAATACTTGGTGGAGCTGTATAGGATAGAGGATATCACCTCTAGGCCAGTAATTGGGGAGATCATCAATACGACGGAGGGGCTTGAGGTCGCGGTGATCCATAGGGTTGGTGGGAGCAACTATGCTGAGGTATATTCACAGAATGGATCCATGGTTCTATCTGGATATATTGGGAAGGAGAGCTATGACTATATGCTTGATCTTCTGGAGGGTGTGGGAGGAACAATACTCATTGCTGTTTCCTCGTATGGGACTATTGGTAGGGCCCTCCTCTGCTACATTACCACATATGATGACAATATAACGCTATACACACAGACACTGGAGACGGAGGACTATATTTTTGTTCCAAGTGGCTTTGTTTGTCCTGATGGGGAGAGTATTGGTATTGTTATTGCTGAGGACAGTTATGGTTCTCTACTATACCTAGAGTTCCTAGTTGGTTTTGATTCTGCCTACCCAGAAGTCACCATCAGTAGTAGTGATTTGATATATGCCGCTGTTTTCGACAGGTACATAGTCACCAACTATGAGTTCATGGTGGAAATAAACTTCTCTGATGACTCCATAATAGAGGGGATAGATGTTACTGTTGAGTGTTTCGATAGAGATGGGGAAAACATATATAGTACATTAGGAAAATATAGTCCGATGGAGAGGGAGGGGACGATAGAACTAAACCTAAGTATCCCGGAGGACACATTCAACATGACAGTAACAGCCATTGCCTCCGACCCAACTGGGAGAACTGATAGGGACAAAATCATTGTCTTTGTTGATAAGGAGGAACCGAAAATCCAACTAGTCACATCGGGGAGGATAAATGCATCGGGGGAAAACATACCAATATCGGTGTACATATGGGATGACCTATGGATAAAGAACGTATATATTGTTATTGGAGACATGGTACTCCCGATGACCCCAGAAGAAACAACAACAACGGTAGGAAGAACAATAGTCTTCGTAGCAAACATACCTACCGAGGCGTTGGAAGCAGGAACAAACACAGCCAGAATATATGCCGAAGATTTCTCAGGAAAAGAGACATACATAACAATAGAGATATATGTACCAACAACAAAACCCCAAGCAAGTATACAGATCCCAAGCTATATATGGGTGATCATGGGGATACCGATAGGCATAGCAATAGCCTACCTGGCCCCAAAAATATACGCATATATCCGAAGAAAGAGGATGGGGATTGAGGAGAGAGAGCAACCGGGTTAGAGTCTTCAGTATTTGTTGATGATCCCTCTTCTTAGTAGTGGGTCTGGGATCATATATATGTTGTTTCTCTTCACAATGAATCCATACTTCCTCAGCTCGTTTAGGTATTTGGATATTTGGTTGTTTGGTATGTTCCTCCCGAGTCTTACCTCAAGTAGTGTCTTTATTTCTTTCCATCTTCTCTGTCCTTCCGCCAGTATCTTCATGACTTCGATATATCTCTTTTTGCCTATTCCTCGGGTTTCTAGGAAGTTTTGGAATTCCCCTATTGCTGTCTTCATTCCCAGTTCCAGTGTCCTGTTTAGTGCTTCCTCTACCGTCTTACCCTTGATCACATACCACCCGAATAGTGTGAGCCAGCCCGCCACGCCATTGAGGTGATTCACTATATATTCGATTGTCCTATTGTCTATTTCTACTCCGGCCTCTTTGAAGCCTAGTGTGAGGAATCCTATTGCCTCTTCTCTTGTTAGGTATCTTGTATCTATATCTATCCTTGCTCTACCAAATAGGGGTTTCTCTGGGTTATCCAGTATTTTCGATAGTACTCCAACTTGCGATCCCGTAAGTATTATCTTGATATATCTAAGGTTATCATAGACGAAGGCTAGGTACTTATCAAAGTTTATTTTTGCTATTTCTTGTGCCTCATCAATGGCGATTACGAAATATGTCCTCTTTCTTCTAGCCCAATCATTTATCCTTCTGAGGAGGAATTTATACATGAATGTGTCGATCTCCCTCCTCTCGAACTCGATCTTCATTCCAACGAAGGATACCGCCCTTATCCGATCTAGAACCACCCGTTTTCTCCCTCTAATCACACTACTTAATACCTTGGATAATTGTAATGAGAAACCCATCCTGTCAAGATCCTCAAACTCTCTCATGTCGATCAATATATAGTTAAGTTTGGCTTCATTCAGGGCGACACGAAGTATGGAGGATTTCCCTGTCCTCCTTAGACCCTTCAGAACAATCATGCGTGTCAGTGGATCCTTTAGTCCAGCAATAATTTTCTCTACCTCCTTATCAAAATTGAATAGATCTTCTCTCTTCTCCTTCGGTATCGGCTCAAATAACAAGTTAGTACCCCCTAACTAAGTTAGTACCCCCTAACTAATTATAAATAGGAAAAACATATTAAAGTTATTGGGTTTTGACCATGCGTAGGTGCTGGGTGATGTGGAGGGGCAGTGTTGTTCTCCGTCATTCCAGGGGTATTATTGCTGCCGCTTGGTCTCCTAGTGGCGATCATATTGCCAGTGTGGGAGCCGATAGGTATCTTATGATCTACAGTCTTAGGGAGGACAAGGTACGTTCTTTTGTTATTGACCCAAGCATTATTCCCACATGTATGTGTTGGTCTCCCTCTCCTAGTCTTCTAGCTGTGGGAATGGAAAATTTCAACATCAATATTTGGGATATCGAAAGGGGAAAAATCATTAGGAGATTATTGGGCCATTCGGCATATATAAATTGTGTCTCATGGCATAGATACCTGGCCAGTGGCGATAAAAACAAGACAATAATGATATGGGATACAGATTCTGGGGAATGTATATCGACACTACATGGACATAGAGGCGAAATTCTTGACGTGGACTGGGCCCCAGATGGGGGATATATTGTGAGTGGTGGGAGTGATAGAAAGATAATCGTGTGGAGACTTGAGGATGGAAGACCCATAGTGAAGCTATCAGGCCACATGGACGCCATAGTGTCGGTAGCATTCAACAATGATGGAAAACTAATAGCCAGCTGTGGGAGGGATAGGATACTGAGGATATGGAGGTTTGGGACATGGAGACCAATAAAAACAGTAAGACTGGAGACAATACCACATAAAATAGGCTGGAGCCCAGATGGGAAGGAGATAGTCATAGCATACGATGACGGGAGAATAGCAATATATGATCTCCAAACATCAAAAATAGACAGCTTCAAGGCACACGACGGAAAAACAACAACGGTCCAGTGGTCTCCAGACGGAAGAAACATCCTGAGTGGAGGAGAGGACGGCCTCGTCAAACTGTGGGAACAACAAACATAGGACAAGATGGCATTTGGTCTTACAA
>Ga0190367_1001616_pt1 | contig 12740 bp, 19 predicted proteins | sample 4872181011_MG_FD_171838 | JGI IMG/M metagenome (GOLD analysis project Ga0190367, IMG submission 171838) | Hydrothermal vent microbial mat bacterial communities from Southern Trench, Guaymas Basin, Mexico - 4872-18-10-11_MG | ecosystem: Environmental > Aquatic > Marine > Hydrothermal vents >... | reverse complement strand
CATCCGAATAGCACCCCCAACGCCCATCGCCCACCTGAAAGCGGTGGCCTCCTTAAAAAGGCTCCCGGCCAAAAGCTTAGAGGAGAGGGCTGGCCGAGGCGGTGGGCATGGGCGAGAGACCGCTCGTCTTCGTGGGCCACGTCTCCATGGATGTGGTCGAGACGCCCAAGGGCTCTAACTTCCAGCCGGGAGGAGGGGCCCTCTACGCCGCCCTCGCCGCTAAAACCATTTATCGGAGCGTCCGCCTCGCAACGGCCATAGGGCGCGATTACGCCTTCAACGACGTCCTCAAGGCCTTCCCCATGAGCGGGATAAAGCGCTTCGATATGCCGTCCACGCGCTTCCACATAAGGTACGATGAGGGGTGGAACGCCCACTACCTGAAGGCCCAGCTCGGGGCCGGGGCCAGGATAGGGGTCCGCACCATCCCCGACGAGTGGCTATCGAGCGATGTGGCCATCCACATGGCCCCCATGAGGCCCACGAAGGTCTTGCGCATGATAAGGCACGTGAGGGAGCGCTCCCCGAGGGCCCTGATATCCGTCAACACGTGGAAGGGCTACCTGCGCGAGGGGAGGAGGGCGAGGGAGGCGCTCAGGGAGGTGGCCAGGGAGGCTGACTTCTTCATCTTGAACGATGAGGAGGTGAAGGCCCTCACGGGCGTTCGGTCCATAGCAAGGGCCATAGAGGCCCTCCAGGCCAAGACGCTCGTGGTAACCCTCGGCGAGCTCGGCGCCATCGTGAGCGGGGAGGAACTCGGCGTCCAGATGGTCCCCGCCCTGACCGTCCCAGAGGGCGATGTTGTGGACACGACGGGCGCAGGCGATTCCTGGTGCGGCGCCTTCATGGCCACCTACGTGGCGACGGGCGACCTGATGAAGGCCGTTTCCGTGGCCTCTATAATAGCTGGCCTGAAGTGCCGGGGCTGGGGTCCCTCGAGGCTCCTCGAGCTCCGCTTCAGAACGCCGGATGAGGCGGTTGAGTACGTCATGAGCATGAGGGACGGCTTCGTGCAGAAGAAGCTCACGGATTTCACCACGTGAATAAAGAATAAGGCTTAAGTAAGAGAGACTAAGTGAATCAAGGGGTCTGAACGGGGATGAGTGAGGGTGGAGGATTCAAACAGGCCCTTACTATGTTCAAACGTCTCGGCACACGCGATAAACTCAAAGTGATAATAAGTGTGGTGTTCACCATTTTCTGGCTTTTCGCAGCGATATTTCTCATGATTTATAGTGTAGTAAACGCAAAGGTTTTTCCAGAATTAGGATTAGACCCGAGAATCACGTCCGTGATAGGAGCACTAATAGGGGCTTTATCACCATGGGTATATTCAGCAACCAGAGCTTCTATAGAGATGGCTTTAAGACCCGTGGCCCGCATGATCCTTGAAAGAGCACACATAATGCCTCATGAAGAATTCATATCTAAGTTCAAGGATGACCCACGGTTCAAAAATGCATTTAGCGAGATAAGAGGGGTTAAGATAGGTATTATAGAGGAGTTCCCCGGAGGACTTAAAAACGCCAGCGAGATCCTGTGCGATATAGTGGATGCACGACGATTCTACATACCGGAGGTCCTTAGGCTCATGATTGAGCCCTTCTGGGAGCCCCTGAAACAACTCGCAAGAGAGGAGGGAATCGCCACATGGTACCAGCTTAAGGCTAGAGTTAAATCTTGGAGCCCTGAGAGAATGGTGCTCGAAGGCGTTTCCTACCTCGATGCCTTTATCTTTCACTATGCTCCTGATACCCTCTTGGGTAAGAAAACGTTAAGAGATATCTTATGGCCGCTCGTCATGAGAAATGGGAAGCTCATTCCTCTCGAATTCTCCGTTTTCCCGAACCACTTAGGCGTGCAAGCTCTGCTTATCACAAAAGACGGGGCTTTCCTTATTACGAGGCGATCTATAGAAGTAGCTGTAGCTAAAAGGGCTTATGCACCTCCAGTAGAGGGAACTGTCAACCTCCCTTGGTCAGGTGGCCAGAGAACCCTAAAAGAATTAATAAGCAATGAGGTTTTCTACGAATTGGGTCTGAGATCCGACGAGTATGAAGCCTATCTGATTTCCCTGGCCAGAGGAACTTACGTGATGGGCAGACCCTCTGCTTTTATCCTCCTCTTAGCTCGTATCACAAGCGATGAGTTAAGGCGGAGAGTCCCTGTGGATAAGTGGGAGTCGGCGGGGTTTAAATTCGAACACCTTGGACTAAGCGTTGAGTCCATCGATGATTTAGCTGATAAGAAGGTCGTAAAGAAATTAGATTGGCTCTTGTCGAGATATGTGAAAGAATACTCTGCACCAACACTTATTTTCAGCCTCGGCAAGCTCATCGATGCCTTAAAAGAGCTCATCGCCTCACCATGTACCTGACGATGGTGTTAAGTTGTATCTCCTTCGTCCCCTCGTATATCTCCGTTATCTTGGCGTCCCTGTAGAAGCGTTCTACATCATAATCGCCGATGTAGCCGTATCCGCCCAGTATCTGGACGGCCTCATCACAGACCTCCACCGCCACCCGGCCAGCGAGCGTCTTGGCCATGGCGGTTAGGGCCGGGTCCATCTTGCCCTGGTCTATGAGCCACGCCGCCCTGTACACGAGGAGCCTTGCTGCCTCTACCTTCGTGGCCATCTCGGCGAGCTTATGAGCTATGGCCTGGTGCTGCACGAGGGGGCGCCCGAAGGCCACCCTCTCTCTTGCGTAGCGGAGCGCTCTATCGAGGGCTCCCTGGGCTATCCCGACGGCCTGGGCCGCTATCTCCACCCTGCTCTCGTCGAAGAACTGGAGGGTATGGTAGAAGCCCCTGTTAAGTTGGCCAACCACGGCCTCGTCCGAGAGCCTCACGTCCGAGAAGGCTATCTCGCCCGTCGGGCTGGCCCGGATGCCCATCTTGTCCCTTATCTTCGTTATATCGACGCCTGGCGTATCGGCCTCCATGATGAAGAGCGTCTGGCCCCGATAGGGGGGCTCGACCTCGAGGTCCGTCTGGCAGAGCGTTATGATGAATTTGGCAATCGTTGCGTTGCTTATGAGCGTCTTCACGCCGTTTATCACCCACTCCCCGCCGTCCCGCACGGCAGTCGTGTCGAGGCGCTCGGAGAGGGCGCTCCCCCGGGCTGGCTCCGTGTAGGCGCCAGCGGAAATCCACTCGCCCGAGGCCACTTTCGGAAGATAGCGCTCCTTCTGCTCCTCCGTCCCGAAGCGCAATATCACCTCGGAGGAGAAGTCCCCGAGGATTATGGCCGTCCCGAGCGTCGAGTCGGCCCTGCACATCTCCTCCACGACTATGGCGTTCTCCAGGACCCCGTAGCCCCCTCCCCCGTATTCTTCTGGGAAGTGGATGCCTATGAAGCCGAGCTCGCAGGCCTTCTTATAGAGTTCCCATGGGAATTCTTCTCGTCTGTCGAGTTCCCTGGCCAGCTCCGGGTCAAACTCCTTCTCACAGAACTCCCGCACAGCCCGACGGATGTCCTCCTGCTCCTCCGTGAAGGCGAAGCGCAAGGCCCGCACCACCGCATGCTCCATGAGCTGGCGATTTTAAGTTATTTGGAATGGCCCCTCGGCTAAGCCCGCCGCTATCATCTATCAGGCCCCGGCAGTTCGGCCCATCAGCTCCTCATCGGGGCCTCATGGTAGAGCGCCGAGCGAGGACTTAAATCTTCACGAGAATAGAGGTCTCCGGGCGGTCAACGATGGCTAAGAAAGCTCTGGCAATAGGCTTATTGGCCATAATGGCCCTGGCGAGTGCCCTCACGTATTACGCCTGGGAGATGGGCCTCATCATGGGCAAGGAGAGGGAGCGCCTGGCCGTGCGCTGGGTGGCCTGCGATGGGCCTGAGCGCCTCCTCATCTGCTTGGAGAACGCGGGCCCAATCCCCCTGACCATAACGGAGCTATACGTGCTTAGGCCAGACGGGACGCTCTTGAGGTGCTACGATGGCTACGTGTTCGCCATGAGCCCCTCTCTGCCAGAGGAGCTCAAGCCAGGGCATAGAGTCGTCTTCTGGGTGGAGTGGGAGGGGGAGCACGGCCTCTCGCCGAGGGACGGCGTGCTCGTGAGGGCCAAGACGGCCAGGGGGAACGTATTTGAGGGAGAGGTGAGCGTGATATAGGGCTTAAGCCCGCCTCTTGAGCAGGGCCTCCACATCGCCTATGAGCTCTTCTACCCTGTCCATCTGCTCCTCTGTCTCCTCGGGGCTCAGCGTCCCCTCGTAGAAGCCGTCCACGTGCAGGTAGCCCATCCTCGCCATGTACCTATCCCTCAGGCCGAGCCTCGCTATTTCCGGCTCGGCCTCTTCGAGCTGGCGGAGTTTATCCCGCCTATCCCCCATGGGATTCGCCAGGGCCGAGGCCGGAGGAAGCGAGGAGGGCATCGATGGCCTTGACGGCCGCAAGTCAGGCCGCCTCACAGGCCTTCCTGAGCTTAATCACGTCCCCCGCCTGGACAGCTTCTTTGAGCTCGTATCTCGCAGCCCTGAGGGCTCCACGAGTCTCTGCGAGAAGCGCCTCGGCGATTGCCATGCCCCGGGAGGGGCTGTAGCGACCGTGCTTATAAAGGAGAACAGCGGAGTTCTTGGGGAGAACGGAGATAGGCTAAAATAAAATGGGCCGGGTTCCTAAGTCTCTCCCTTTATCTCCCTGAGCTGCTTGATGAGCTCGGGAACGACCTTGAAGAGGTCGTCCACGACGCCGTAGTCGGAGAAGCGGAATATCGGCGCCTTTGGGTCCTTGTTTATGGCTATTATGAGCTCCGAGTCCTTCATGCCGACGACGTGCTGGAAGGCGCCGGATATGCCTATGGCCAGGTAGAGCTTTGGCTTCACCGTCCGGCCGGAGGAGCCCACCTGGCGCTCCTTGGGGAGCCACCCCTTGTCCACGATGGGCCTCGAACAGGCCACCACGCCCCCGAGGAGCCGAGCCAGCTCCTCTATCATGGGGATGTTCTCCTTGTCCTTTATGCCCCGCCCTATGGAGACGATGACATCTGCCGCCGTGATGTCCACCTCGCCAGGCGGGGGCGTAACGAGCTCGATGAACTTGCGCCCCGGAGGCTCCTCCTTGAGCGGGCTCTCCACTCGCTCGATGGAGCCGTTGAGGGGGCCGTAACCGCCAGGCTTGAAGGCCGCCTGGCGCACGGTCGCCAGGTAGGAGCTGGCCTCCTTCAGCCTCCCCCTCACGTTCACCTTCCCGCCGTACATCTGCCTCACAACGCAGAGGCGCCCGTCCTCGAAGCACAGGTCTATGCAGTCCGTCGCCAGGGGGAGGCCGAGCTGGACGGCGAGGCTCGGGGCCAAGTCCACGCCGTAGGCGGTGTGGCCTATCATGGTTAGCACGGGCTTGCGCTCCTCTATCAGGCTGGCCAGAACGGCCTGGTAGGCATCTGCGTTGAAGTCCTTCAGGCGCTCGTCCTCCACGTAGAGCACCCTATCCGCCCACTTCGTCAGCTCCTCGGCCATGCCATCCACGCCGTGCCCGAGCAAGAGGGCCGTGAGCTCCGAGCCCACCTGTTGGGCGAGCTCGTGGCCCTTCGTGAGCATCTCGAACGTGATGTCCCTCAGCTCGCCCATGCGGTGCTCCGCCAACACGAATATCGGGCCGGGCATCTCACACCAGCCCCCTCGCCTTGAGGACCTCTATGAGCTTCGAGGCCTCCTCCGCTGGGCTGCCCGGCAGTATCTCTGCCACCCTCTCGGCTGGCGGGACGAACATCTCCTCTACCTCAAGCCAGGAGCCCGCTGGGCCGACCTCATCCGGCGACATGCCGATATCGGATAGGCCCAGCACCTCAAGGGGCTTCTTCCTCGCCATCCTTATCCCCCTTATGGACACGTACCTCGGCTCGTTTATGCCCGTCTGAATGGTCAGGAGGGCCGGCAGCTTGAGCTCCACCACCTCCTCAAGGCCCCCCTCAAGCTCACGCCTAACGACGATGCGCCCGTCCTCTATGCGCTCCTCCTTCACGAGCGATGCGTGGGGTATCCCGAGCATCTCGGCCAACATGGGGCCTACGACGGCGTAGCCATCGTCCGCCGCCTGGGCGCCCGTGAGGATGAGGTCGTAGCTTAGGCCCTTCGCCCTTATCGTGTTGGCCAACACCCTGGCCACCACGTAGCCATCGGAGCCCTCCAAGGCGTCGTCCCAGACCCTTATGGCCATATCAGCGCCCTTTGCGAGGCAGCGCCTCAGAGTGGCCTCCGCCTCGGGCGGCCCGACGGTTATGGCCACGACGGTCCCGCCCAGGCGCTCCTTGATGAGGATGGCCTCCTCGACGGCGTACTCGTCCCACTCGTTTATCACGAAGGGGAGGTCCTCCTTCTCTATGTCCTTCCCATCCGGCCTTATGCGCACCTCCGCCTCGGCCGTGTCGGGCACGTGCTTCACGCACACGATTACGTCCATCTCCCTCGCCCCGGATTGGCGGGCCGAGGGGCTGATATAAGATTTGGCCGTGCGCAGGAAGCCATTTAAGCGGGGCGCCAGCCGATGTCCCGGGGGCGTTGGGCTATTGTCCGAGGGGGCGGGCTGGAGAGGCGCAGCCATCTCGGTCCTGATAATCTTGGGCCTGCTGGCTGGCCTAATAGGCCTCGCCATCTTCGTGGGGCCTAAGGGCGTGAGACGGCCAAGCGGGGGCCGGGGGCCACCTCCCACGGACAAGGATTACTTCTTGGCCTAGGCCTCCAGCTGCGCTGGCGTCTCGAACGCAACGGCCGAGGCCTTCTGGGAAGAATACCACGAGTTCGTGGAGCTGGCCTTCAACTTCACGGGCCACGAGGGAACCGATGAGTTAGCCGGGATGCTGAGGCTCTACGAGCGCAGGCCGGGGGCCATAGGCGAGCTTGAGGCCCAATACATGGCCGAGCTGAACAACACGCTCCTCAGCCAGTTCGAGGAGGGCGATGTGCTTGAGCTCGTCCTCAAGGCCGCCTGGCTCCTGGATTGGCTCGGTTTAGGCCGGACGGGCTGGAACAGGGCCACGTTAAATGCCGTATGCAATATCTCCATAGCCTACCACGATGGCCTCCCCGAGCTGGGCCGGGATGTCCTCTGGCTCCTCACGAACATGACAGAGGCGGACCCGGGCTTCTTCTTCGATGCCCCGAGGATAGTGGTCAGGGAGCCCAAGGAGGGCGAGGTGAGGGAGTTCCGCCTCTACACGGTGCGCCCGGCCCGTGATTACTGGCTCATGGCCAAGGACGTGGCTGATGTCCCGGCCGTTCACGAGAGGCCCGAGAGCTGGGAGTTCTTCCGCTGGTGGAGGGTGGCCTGGAGCAAGCTCCTCTACGACTACCTCAGGCAGGCACCCACCAACGACACGCTCCGCCAGCTGACGAGCATGAGGGACCTATGGTATTTCTGGGCCTACCTGCCATCCCGCCACATTGAGGTGAACGGCACCACGATAACGTTCCCGCTCCTGCCGCTCCTGAACCAGACGGCCATGAGGGAGCTGTTCCCCAAGGAGTTCAGCCGGGCCATCATATACATGAGCGTGGCGACGCCGTATTGGATAGAAAAGACAGACCTCCTCGGGAAAAATGACCTTCAAAGCTACCATCCAAAATATGAAAGCCTTAGAAAAGCCATGGTCCAAAGGCTCACAGACAACATGAGGATAATCACGGAGGGCGGGAAATGGGGCGTCAACCACTTCTCTTCCCTCAACGACAGGATAGTGAGGGCCTACACGGACCCGGATTTGATGAGCTGGAGAGGGCTGCCTATTGATAGGAGCGACCAAGAATGGGCAAGGCTGTGCTGGAATAACGAGATAAAATTTGTGAGAGATAGCTATTACGGTAGCGATGTCCACAACCAGACCCTGCTCTTCCACGTCGATAACTACGATGCCCTCCTCAAGAGCGATGTGAAGACCGACCTCGGCATAAGGTTCACGATAGGCCTGGCGAAGACGGATCAGCGAGGCCCGCACCAGAGGTGGCCGAGCGTAGCAGCCATCTACACGGCCAAGGGGGTCGGCATACCTACGTGGCAAGCGGGCGCTGCTTATCCGCCTCTTGGCGGGAGTTTCTCACATGAAGGTATTTCGATACTAATAACGAAACAACAACTAGATGAGATTAGAGCTAATCCAGATAAATATGGAACTCCATTGCTATGTCCAGAATATGCGATATGTCTTTTACCGTTTGTGTCAAAGGAATTAGCAACAGATGCTGGCGTAGATTACGCTGCTGGTGGGCCACTTGAAGAATTATCGTTGCGTATGTATGATGAGTCTATGTGGTTATGGATATATCCAAAAGCGGTAGAAATCCTATACGAGGATTGAGAGGAGGCCGGGCCATAACGTTCTGGCCTGCTGGCCTGACCGATCGGGCGGCCAGGCTGCCTGGGTCCAGGGTGCTCCCCGGGCTCTGGCGGGGCCGGATGCCGGAAAGATATTTCAGCGGCCCACCCTCATCCACCCGGGGCCGGCGGTGCGGGTGATCGAGATCAGGCTTCCGGCGGAGCTGGCCGAGGAGCTGGGCCTGAGGGACCCGAGGGAGCTGGAGGAGCACGCCAGGCTCCTGCTGGCCATAGACCTCTACATGGGCGGGAGGATCTCGCTCGGCAGGGCGGCCGAGCTGGCCGGCCTGTCCTACGATGGGTTCTGGGAGGCCCTGAGGGAGAGGGGGCTCAGGATAAGGGCCGGGCCGAGGAGCCTAGAGGAGGCTGAAGCCGAGTATGAGGCTGTCAAGAGGTTCCTCAAATGATAATCCTAGATAATAGCGTCCTAAGTGCCTTCAAGAGGTTAGGGGCCCTGGGCCTGATACGCCAGCTCTTCGGCGATGTGGTCATAACCCCAGGCGTCCTCGGCGAGTTCTCCAAAAAGTGGGGGAGACACGAACTCCCCTGTTGGGTTGTGGTTAGAGAATTGGACGAGGAGATGTCAAGGGAGGCTGGGGCTCTCGGGCTGGGCCGTGGCGAGGCCGAATCCATAGTGTTGGCCCGGCATCTAGGGTGCCCTCTGGCCCTGGATGACCGGAGGGCCCGGGAAGTGGCTAAACATGAGGGTGTCCTCGTGATAGGCAGCGTGGGCATCCTGAGGTTGGCCTTCGAATACTGCCCGGTAGAGACCCGGCGAGAGCTTGAGAAGCTTTTGGCCAGGCTGGGCGAGGACGTATACCTAGAGGATTGGTTGGTGGAGTGGGCTCTCTCGGCGGAGAAGAGAGCCAGATGATATAGCTCGTGTGGCCACCCTCACCGCTCTCTGATCCTCTCGGGGAAGTGGAGCGCCGTGAGCCCCACGACATCGCCCTCCTTATACCGGACGATGATGTCCTCGTCCGTGAGCACGGCTTCATCGGCCTCCCTCTCCGAGCCAAAGGAGATGTATAGCACATCCGCCTCCCTGTCGTAGGCCACGCTCAGGCCCCTCGGGCCTATCCTGACCTCTAACGCCTCCTCCATACCACCCGCCTCCTCCTGACCAGCTCATCGGCCTTAGGGCGGCCGAAAAAGCGGTGATTATTATACCTTTGTCCTCTCGTGAAAGTCGGGAAAGAGAAGCCCTAATAACAGCCCGAGGAGCATCACCTGAGGGGTGTTGAGCTTGACTAAAGCCATCGAGGTCGTGTATGAGGGGGGCGTCTTCAGGCCCCTGGGGCGTGTCGAGCTCCCCGAGGGCACGAGGGGCGTTGTCGTCATCGAGGAGGACATAGACGCCGTGGTGGCCAAGGTGGACAAGCTCGTCGAGGAGAAGGGTATAGCCATAGAGGAAGACCCGCTTGAGGCCCTGGTAAGGGGTAGGAGATGAGCCTCGTAATAGATGCGTCTGTCTTGGTCGATATCTTCGCCCCGAGGGAGGAGGCGAGGAGGAAGCTGGCTGTAGAGCTCCTCCGCTTAGCCCGTGGGAAGCCCAAGTATGCCCCGAACATGCTGCTGATCGAGCTTGCTGGCGTCATATCACGCTACGATGCCGACCTGGCCAGGCTGGCCATCGATTACGCCAAGAGGAACATGGTGCTCTTAGATGAGGCCGAGATACTAGCCTCGTGTCTCGACATAGCCCTCGGAACCGGCTGTAGAGCCGCAGATGCCTATTACATAGCCACCGCAAAGCTCACTAATTCCATGTTAATCTCGAATGACAGGATACAGGTCGAGAACGCCAGGAAGGCGGGCATCAGGGCATACTTCTTGATGGAAGAGCACGGCACGGTGCTCCCGCTCATTTCCGGCTTATCCCCTGAGGGCTAAAGGCCATACCGGGTTCTGATAGAGCTACGGGCCCCAAAAGCCCAGGCTTCCCCTTGGCCTTCCCCTTTAGGCCAGCAGTCGAGCAGATGAGGCACTCAGGCCCTTAGGCATGGGAGAGGGCGAGGCCAAGCGTGAGGCCCTTAATCTCTTAAAGGCCTTGGCCCGACGCTGGCTCCCGCCTCCCCTTGATTCTCTCGGAGAAGTGGAGCACTGTGAGCCCCACCACCTCGCCCTTTCTATACCGGACGATGATGTCCTCGTCCGTTAGCACAGCGTCGTCGGCCTCCCTGTCCGGGCCGAAGGAGATGTAGAGCACATCTGCCTCCCTGTCGTAGGCCACGCTCAGGCCCCTCAGGTCTATCCTGACCTCCAACGCCTCCTCCATACCACCCGCCTCCTCCTGATCAGCCTATCGGCCTTGGAGGTGAAGAAGGCGGTGATTATTATACCTTTGTCCTCCCGGTAGACCACGACCAAGTGCTTGGGGCCCACCGGCGTTACCTCGTAAAACCTCATGGCTAAGAGTTCCTCCCCGTGCCCATGGACGACGATATCGGGCTCCTCCACCGCCTCGATTATCATGGCCTCACAGCCCCTCAGCTCCGGATGCTTGGCCAAGATGGTCTCCAATCTCTCGTCCGAGAGGGACACGTAGGCTCCTCCCACGGTTCTGGCACGTAACGCCATGCGAGCGTCCTCCTCGGGACTTCTCCCCCGGCTGGCCGGAAGGCCATTTAAATGTGCGGTGGGCTTATCCCCCCGGGTGCCCCTGGCCTTGAAGGTCGTCCGTGTGGCGATGAGGGGGCCCTGAGGGAGCTGGGGATTAAAGATGTGTTAGGCACTTCCCCGGGCCCCCCTCCCGTGAAGGGCCGCCGCTCGATGGGGCCTCAGGCTTATAGAGGTCGGCACGCCCTCCCGGGCCGGTGGCACCAGGTGGGCAGCAGGACGGTGGGCATCCGCCTGCCCGAGGAGTTGGCCATCCTCTTGGAGCGGGACGAGGTGCTCAAATCCATGGCCGAGGGCCTCTTGGCCGAGGAGCTGGGCAGGCTCCTCCTGAAGGTCCTGGTGCTCGATAAGCTGGCCGAGCGCTCAGAGCTCACGGAGCAGGACGTCGTGGAGCTGGATAAGCGCATCAAGAGGGGGCTGAGGTCGAGGATTGAGGCTGAGGCTGGTGCTGGACACGAATAAGGCCATCTCATCCCTCGTGAGGGACGGGCTCGTCAGGAGGCTCATCCTCCATCCGGCCGTGGAGCTATACGCCCCAGAGTTCCTCATCAAGGAGATAGCGAAGCACGAGGAAGAGATATTAAGGAAGGTCCCGGGGGAGCTCTTTCGCATCATGATGGGTGAGCTCAAGGGAAAATTGATAAGTGTTGAGGCCGGGGAGCTCCTGGCCCTCCGAGGGGAGGCAGAGCGCATCGCCCGGGAATTCGATATAGACGATTGGCCCTTTGTGGCGTCAGCGCTCAGGTTAGGGATACCGATATGGACGAATGATAGAGCCCTCATCGAGCACAGCCTGAGGTCATCCATCTACCTGGCGGTAGATACTGTAGCCCTGCTAAAGGCGCTGAGGGGCGAGCTAGATCTAGAGGATTGGCGGGCCGTGAAGGAGGATATCAGGACGAGGATACGATGCTAACTACGCTTGAAAGCATTTAAACACGGCACCTGCCTACGTTTCGGGGGCATGAGCTCTGCCCGAGGTGGAGGAGGCCCTCGCCCAGGCCGAGGCCACGGCCATCGAGCTGGTGAGGCTCGGGAGAGTAGAGGATGCCTTGAAGTGTGTCTTCGGAGCCATCCGGGAAGCCCTGAGACCTCTAGTGGAGAGCGTAAAGAGACAGGGGGAAATGCTGAGCGACCTCATGGAGAGCGTCGGAGAACTCAGGAGGAATGTGGACAAGCTCACGGCGGACGTTGGGGAGCTGACCAAGAACGTGGATAAGTTGGCCGAGAGCGTGGCCGACCTCAGAGACATAGTCGCTAAGCATGAGGGGGCCATCAGGGAGTTCCGGGGCTGGAGAACAGAGTGGGACGTAGCCGATAGGCTTGAGGCGTGGTTCAAGAGAAAGGCGCCAGAATACGAGATAATCAAATGGTTTAAAATGGGTGCAGATGTGCTCATAGAGGGAAAGGGCATCCTGGTGGCCGTGGAGATAACCACCGTCCCGTATCGAGAGGCCGTGGATAGGGTGAAGAATGGCGTAGGAGCCGTAAAGAACGCCTGGGGCCGTGAGCCAGATGTGCTCGTTATCTGGTCTGAATCGGGCGTCGTGCCAGAGGAAGTGGCCAAATACGCAGCCGAGAGAGGGGTGAGGGTAGTCAGGGGCGTAAGGGAGCTTAGGGCGCTTCTGGACGAAGTGGCCAAGACGAAAGAGGGGGTCCTTGGCTGAAACCGCATCGCTCAGGGAACCTAAGCGCCCAGAAAAGCGATCTTATCAAATGAATAAAGGCTATAGAGGGCCTCAGAGGCCCAATTCCTCCCTCAGGGCCTCCCTCACGTCGTCGGGGAGCGGGCCGAGCTCCTCCACCATG
>Ga0190367_1001615_pt1 | contig 12741 bp, 14 predicted proteins | sample 4872181011_MG_FD_171838 | JGI IMG/M metagenome (GOLD analysis project Ga0190367, IMG submission 171838) | Hydrothermal vent microbial mat bacterial communities from Southern Trench, Guaymas Basin, Mexico - 4872-18-10-11_MG | ecosystem: Environmental > Aquatic > Marine > Hydrothermal vents >... | reverse complement strand
TAACAATTCTTATTGGATTATACTCTATTCCTCCACCTTCATAGAATTTTGTAAGGAACTCGACAAAGCATAGTCTTAGAGAATGTATGAATGCACCTAGAGTTGATAATGCTAGGTTTAGGAGTTGTGTAAATGCATATATCATTAAGAAGAATATTCCAGCTATAATTACGCTAATTACCGGTACGCCTATAAGTGATGCTAAACCATTATATACCATTGTTGAGAGGAAGGTATAACCATTAGCAAGATAAACTGTTGCCATACCAACACCAGCTATTCTAGTGTATGATAAAACATCGCCTAGGAGGCCTGTTATAGCAAAGATCCATGTTAATACACCTAGAGCTCTATAAATTAGGAGCTGTGATAATACTATTAATCCTAGGCTTACTATTACTCCACCAATCAGTGCATTTTGTAAGCCCTGAAGGACAGGTATTCTATAATTGAATAGTGACATTAACAGTAACGGTATGCCGAAAATCTGTATTAAGAGTAGTCCTATGTTCTGCATGATGCCTCCAAGGTCATGATGCTTTATTGACCTAATTAGTGAAAGTATTAAGGCTATGTTTACATGTATTAAGCCTATAATCATAGCTAATATAATGAAGTTTAATGGATTAGACAGCATATTATATATCCCATTTAGCAGGGGGGAAGTCGTATATAATATCTTGAAGTATGGGTTTAGTATAGGATAAAGTAGTGATCCGAAACCTCCACTTACATCAACAACTTGACCCATGAAGCTACCGGATAGAAAACCTACAATAGTTGAAGTTATACCTGATATGTAAAGTATGTTCTTTAGCCGCCTGAATCCTTCACTTTCTGGGTCTTCAACAAGTTTGTCTAGGACGAACTTAGTTGCTATTATTAGAAATAAACCATAGATTGCGTCACCTAACATGAGCCCAAAGAATATAGGAAACGAGTACGCAATTAAGGGTGTAGGATCCCACTCGTTATACTTTGGTATGCCGTAAGTTTTCGTTAAGACTTCAAAGTTTCTAATACCTCTAGGATTGTTAGTTTTCGTGGGTGGTTCCTCTTTTACATCAGGCTTGCTAAAGTTTACAAGGTATCTTTTAACCTTATCATTAAGTATATTTATTAGTCTACTCTTAATGCTTACTGGAATCCATCCTTCTATTCCATTTACGTACTTAGCTTTTAAGAATGACTTAAAGGCTCTAACTTTTTCTAATTCATTCTCCAAAAGTACCTTTGCGAATGCTATGTCATTAACATGTTTGTTTACTTTCTCCTTTATCTCACTGATAATACTATCATATTGCTTTGAGAGGGAATCTATTTCCTGTTCCACTTTTCCCTTATACTCACTTATTGTCATATCTAAGGCTGGAATATTGAGAGCTTTGCACCGATAATCCTCAATTATAGTTTGTACAACCTTCTCCTCCTTTCTGGTAAACACTATTTGTATTAGAACTTTATCTTGAAGAGTACATAGCACATTTACTATTGCTCCTTTATTCTCTAGTTCTTTCCTTAAGTTATCTACCTTATCTTCGGGTATGACTGTCACTAAAGCTTGTATAGTCTTTCCCTTATGGATAAGGCTGTTTAATTTAATGTTTGGTTTAGCTAAAGATAAGACGCTAATGAACTTTAATATCTCTAAGGATTCATCTAAATTCCTCTTAAGACTATTTGCTTTTTCCTTTAACCTTATAATGTCATTATTTAATGCTTCTAGTTTATTAGTAAGACTGTCAAAAAGCTCGTCTAAGCTACTAGGATCTATAACCTCCTTGACCAGTATCGTTATAGGTTTATCTATAAAACTTAGTAGATTAGAAAGAACTCTTTGTAATAATTCTACCTTTTGTATTTTCTTTTTTAATTCTTCCTCGATTACTTCCTCCTTTAATTCTATAACGTGAATCGCATTTAAACCATGTAGTATTCTTAGGGTTTTATCAAAGTCCTCAGGAAGCACTAATATTCTTACTCTTTCCATTCTCTCTGGAATAGACAGTATATACCTAGTGATGGCTGTTGTCATTGCCTATCACTCTAAGCCTGTAACCATCTTTACTATTTCATCGATAACTAGTTCCATTCTTTTTTGAGCTTTCTCTTTCAATTTTTCTACTTCCTTTTCCGAATTTAACCTTATTCTTGTTTTTTCCTCCTTCGCCCTTTCTATAATTTCCTCAGCTTCTTTCTTAAACTCCTCTACATCTACTGGTTTCTCTAGTATACTTTTGGCTTCCTTTTTAGCTTCATTGATAATTTGTTTTGCCTTCTCCTCGGCCTCCTTCATTAACGCCTCTATCTCCTTCTCTACTTCAGCTAGACTGCTCAATAGCCTTCACCGTATCATGCTGTATCAATGTTTAGAAAAGGATACTATAAAAATTTAATTATGGTTACTTATTTACGTTATCACGTTATTAGGTATTTATCTATGTATCTTGGTAACTCTATTTCTTCTGCTAGTTTTTTAGCTTTCTCTATGGCTTCCTCAGGGTCATTAGCTGTAACATTGAATATTATTCTTGTATTTTTAACTCTTATTCTGAACCTTTTCTGCCCACTAATCTCGTATTCCTCTATAACCTCATATTCTATACTCATTGCCTCAATTCACCTTTCATCTTTACAAGTATATTTAGTGGTACAAGGGGTGTAAAAACTCTTATATAGTTAGGCTTGAATGCTTCTTCAAGAACTTTTAAGTCTCCACCACCTATGAGATATCCGTTGACAAAGCTATTATAAAGCTCTTTTATAATACCCCACCTATATTTCGCATTTATTGCAGTAAAGGATAGAAACTCTATTATATCCCAAGATACACTCCTTTTTGTTGATGCCTGCTCTAGATCTATTATGTATAGTTTATTATCTAGCGAAACTATAATATTTGATGGTTTATAATCTCCAATACTCAGACCAGTTTGATGTATTTTAGCAGTTATTTCACCCACCTGAAAATAAAGATCGCTAACGCTCTCCAGCCCCCTCTTGCCGATAGTAACTGATAGTGGTTCACCTTCTATAAACTCTCTTACCATTACCCTATTTGACCAGTCAGCATAGTGAATTACTGGTGTGTAAAATCCACAACCTCCTAGGATATGTGTCGTATAGAATTCTCTAGCCATCCTCTCTAGAGGGTCTGGTGTAAAGTTCTCTCTAAATCCCAACCAGAGTGTTACCGGTATCCACTTGACCTCCTTAACCTCTCTATACTTCTTCACTATAACTCTTCCACCATTCTCATCACCCATTCTTGCTACAACCACATCATTGAGTATTGAGCTCCCAAGCTTAGCTAAAGGATATATCTTAATGTTCCTTAGTCTTAGCTCTAATGGCCTAATTGAGCCATCAGGTAAGGTAATGTATATCTTTGTGTAGGGATTTATACAAGGGTATCTTGGGTAAGGAGTACTTTGAACTATGGTCCTTAGCAATAAGTCAATGTTTATTTTAGGCAAAATGTTTACTAAAAGATCAGTAAATGTAGATTTAACTTTACTAATAACGTAATATGGGTGTTTTAGAGTATAAGATACAAACTTTTCATTAGCCTTATAATATTCTCTACCATTCTTTACCATCTTAACTAGTATGCCTTCTTCACATAAAGAGTCTAACACCTTTTTAACTCTACTTGAGATAAGCTTTAGTGTTTTCTCAATATTGTTAATATACTCTATAGTTAAGAAGTCAACAATACCATAGGGTCTTTGCTTTTTACTTAAAAGGTACTCGATTATAAACTCACTAGTAAATACTAAGCTATATGCGACTTCTCCAAACTCTAATATCAAATCTGTTAATGCCTTTAATAATAGCTTCCTCGTTGCCTTCTCAGTAAGTCTCTTCACAATATCTTTACCTTTCTGAACTTTCAGCGGGAAGAACAATCTTAGTGTAAATATATCTCCGTAGAATCCATGGTTTACATCATAGCTTATTATCTTCTCTCCAAGAAATACATGAAGTATTATGTGATTGCCAAGTCTATGATACCTTATTCTTATAGGTGAGAATCCTTGTAATATCCAATAAACTTCACTATAACCTCTACTGGGTTTATCACTTAGGGCTAATGCTCCCACACTGAAGATAGCTTTCTCTTTTAGCATACTGTCCCACTAAAGTGTGCTTATTTGGTGCTTATTTAACTAGGTAAATACTACTTCTAGTACTGTATGGCAAAACCTTTATTTTATACTTATACGTTACCAAGTAATGGTGAATGAAGGTTATGATTTCTGTGCCTTCTATAAAAGTTACTCCTCCAGGTCCAAATGCTAAAAGGCTCATAAGTGAAGATGAGAAATTATTAATGCAATCATTTGTAAGATGGTACCCATTAGTGATAAAGACGGGTTATGGGGCTATAGTTGAAGATGTTGATGGCAATCTTTTCATAGACTTTAACTCTGGACTGGCAGTATTAAATGTAGGACATTGCCATCCTAAGGTAGTTAAAGCTATACAAGAGCAAGCTAAGAAGCTTTTGCACTACTCTCTAACAGACTTCTACTATGAAGAGGCAGTAGAGCTTGCTAAGAAACTTGTAGAAATAACTCCAGGGAGCTTTAAGAAAAGAGTATTTTATGGTAATAGTGGTGCTGAGGCCGTAGAGGGCTCCATAAAAATTGCTAGAGGCTACTTTAAAGGTCAAAGACCTTACATTATAGCCTTCACAGGATCATTTCATGGTCGAACTATGGGAGCGGTATCACTAACTTCAAGTAAGCCTGTACAGAGAAAATACTTCTCCCCACTACTACCATGTGTTGAGCATGTACCATACCCGTACTGTTATAGATGTCCATTTAAGCTTGAGTATCCTGAATGTGGATGTTGGTGTATAGACTTTATTGAAGAATGGGTTCTAAAGAAGTATATTTCACCTGATGAGGTTTGTGCAGTATTCTTTGAGCCTATTGCTGGTGAGGGAGGATACATAGATCCACCTAAAGAGTGCTGGCAGAAGCTTAGAAAACTAACTGAAAAACATGGGATACTATTAGTTGCCGATGAAGTACAATCAGGTAATGGGCGTAGTGGTAAATGGTATGCTATTGAACATTGGGATGTAGCCCCTGATATACTAGCAACCGCTAAGGGTATAGCATCAGGATTACCATTAGGCGTTATTGTTGGTAGAGAAGAGGTTATGACCTTACCTAAGGGTAGTCATGCATCAACTTTTGGTGGGAATCCCGTAGCTTGTATAGCAGCCAAGGCAGTCATAGAGGTTATCGAAGAAGAGAAGTTATTAGAGAATGCAACAAAACTTGGAGAATACATTAAGAAGAGATTTAATGAATTAAAGGATGAACTGGAGATTATAGGTGATGTTAGAGGTAAGGGATTAATGATAGGAGTAGAGCTTGTACGTAATAAGGATACGAAGGAGCCAGCCGTTAAAGAACTATCACATGTTATTAACGAGTGCTTTAAGCGTGGAATTCTCGTCATAAGCGCGGGAATTTCAGCGTTAAGAATTGCTCCACCACTAGTTATAACTAAGGAGCTAGTTGACAAGGGTCTAGAAATAATTGAGAACGTATTGAGAGAAGTTTGCAGGAAAAAATAACCTAGTTATTTGTCAGGTGTAAACCCCGCCTTCTTCACATTATTTACATCTGTGATCGAGGACTTCATCATCCTGTACAAGTTAACCTCTAGGTGTTTAATATTTTTAACCTAACAGTTCTTGTAATATCTTTTTGGCCTCTTCTTTCTCAATCTCTTTCATTTCTCCCTCTCTATAGGCTTTAGTTAAAATACTCTCTATATCTGAGGCTACTTTGTAGGGGTTTGGATCATACTTTACTTCAAATGTATGGGAGAGAGCCCTACCTTCAGGCGATATTACTATAGCTCTAGCTTTCCCTACTTTACCTATAAATTCAACACCAACAACACCACTTATACTGTACTTTTCGTCCACCTTCACCTTTACTACATAAACATCCTCCGTATCCCTTGATGTATGGAATTCAACCTTTAACTCTAATGGTGGAGGTGCTTTTGCCTTCTCTAAGATCTTCTTTAATATCTCCTTTGCCTTCTCTTGAGTTTCAGGGACAGGCCTGTAATGTTGTATTTCTAGTGCATCCCATTTCCACTCTATTGTTCCATTAACTATTTCAAATTCTATAGTGATCCTTACGACATCACCTTTGTCTACACCCACCTCACGGAACACTTCAAATAATGTTGAATTTAGTACTCCGGTTGCTCTAACTATCTCCTTGGGGCTGGCTTTACCTTTTGCCATAGCGAACATTACTCTTCTAAGTTTATCAGCATAAGCTCCTGCAATAACTAAGCCGGAGGATATTCTTGTCAACTCCTCTCACCATACATATTGTATGCTTCTTCTAAGGTTTAAATATTGAGGACACATTCTACTCTATAGGATACATTATGAGTTACAGAGAAGCGTACACTAAGGCGATAATTAGAGCGTTAAGAGAGGAAGATTTAACATTTGATAGTCTAAAGCGAAAGGTTAAAGAGGAGGGGCTAGAAAACTACTGGCTAATGAGAGAGGCATTACTACAGTTAATGAAAGAGGGTATTGTAGAGAAGTACCCAGACTATGAATGTAAAAAGTTTAAATTTAGGTTAAAGAGCTATGATAGATCCTAAAGACAGTATTAATAAGATCATAGATGAAGTAAAGAGTATAAGAAGCGAGCTTAACAAGCTAGCTTCAACCATTCACTCTCGTAGATTAGAAAGTAGTATCTCCATAATCAATGAAGTTCTCGCCAATGTACGTGACAAAGTAAATGATATAATACTACAGGTTGATCATATACCATCACTATATGTTGAAAGATGGCTTATAATTAAACAACTCAATGTAGTATTATCACATATCGACTTAGTACTAAACTACGCTAAAGTCATAGTTGGCCAAGTTGAAAGGAATATTATTAGTGAGTATAGGCTTAAGCGAGAGGAAGACTACATTATAAGGCATATAAAGTATATTATAGAGGCCTTAGAAGACGTTTTGAAAAACTTATCAAATATCCTTCTTACTCTCAAGTAGCTCTCTAGCTAACTCTCTAAATCTCTCTTTTCTTTCTCTATGCCTCTCTAAGAAGTTGTTTAATAACTCTATTAGTTCTAGCTTACATTCACCACATATTCTTTTACCAGCCTTACATTCCTCAAAGACTTTGCCGACTTTACTATCATCATCGATATGGAATAGCCATAACTGATATACTACACATATTTCAGGTCTACCACCAAGTCTCCTCTGTAACTCTGCAGTTTCCCTACCGCCAGTAAAGGCCCTCTTAATCTTGGTCTCAATAAGCTTTGGCCCATCATTTAGAGTCAGATAGCTCATTGGATCACGTTTACTCATCTTTCCAGAGCCTGTAAGTGATCTCTGAAGCTTATGATAAACGCTTGAAGGCGGCACAAATCCATACTCCTTATTATACTTTCTTGCTAAATCCCTTGTTAGCCTTATATGTGGGTCTTGATCTACACCAACAGGCACTATTGTTGGTTTTGGACCACCAAAGTCTGATAATTGTGGTAATAATATATCAGCTACCTGTATTAATGCTGACATGTACATTCCTATGTGCTTCTCGCCGTAAATTGCCTCTAGGAGATTATATGTTAATCCTCTAGCGAAGACGTAACCTAGTCTTAGAACTCTCTCTTCCTCTGACTGACGGTATACATATAGTCTTTTAGGGTCTATACCTAATGCTAGGAGGTCTGCTACGTTATCAACCGCTATTTCTCTTGCGACTTTTAAGGGCAACCCATTATCTTCCCATGCTTCAATATCTGCGACAGCATAGAATGCTACTGCCTTTGGTGATAACTGCTGGAAATATATTATTTGTTCCGCAGTAACCTTACTTCCAAAATGGAATTCTCCTGTAGGCTTAATACCGGACATTACAGCGTATGGTCTATTCTCCTTTATTGCTTTGACTATTTCCCATAGCCCTCTATGTCCAAATACTATTCTTCTACGCATGTATCTATTGAGGAAAGGTAGGCTCTTTAATAATTCATCAGTTACTCTCTCTATACCGAATACTTCAATTAACCTATCATAGTCTTCTACCTCTTCTACAGACCAAGGGTCTAGTATCTTTCTCTCAAGATTAACCATGCGTTATCTCCTCCACTGCTTTTTTAATCTTCTTATATGTATCTTTTAACGCCTCCGGTATAACTTTTGTATCTGCAATCACTGGTATAAAGTTTGTGTCACCAAGCCATCGTGGAACCACGTGAACATGTATATGATCTTCTATTCCTGCACCAGCCACTTTACCCAAGTTTATTCCTACATTATAACCATCAGGCTTCATAGCCTTATCAATAGCCTTTAACATTAACTGTAAGGTTTTATTTAAATCAAATAGTTCATTATCCTCTAGTTCAGTGAATGAGCCCACATGCCTATAGGTTGCTATCATTAAGTGCCCTGGATTATATGGATACAAGTTCAATACTGCAAATACATATTTACCCCTGTAGACCACTAGGTTTTCTTCATCTTTCTCTGGAGTGTCCCTGTATTTACAGAATATGCAGCCTTCGGGCTTCTCTTGGAGTATGTATTTTATTCTCCATGGAGCCCATATGATCTTCATACATGTATCCCCCGTACACTTATTATTTATCATATAACTGTACTTGTAGTACTGAGGAAGCTATTTAATATTATATCACCTACGGTTATTGATAGAATGAATCCTAAAAGTATAAAGATAATCAATGGTATTCCAGGAGTTACCCATATGTATGTATCTTTTGAGAGAACTCCCTTCTCAACTAGTTTTTTCACGTGGTTAATGTGATCCATATATTCTTCTTCAATATTGAATGTTAGTCTATACTCTTTTTCGATTTCGCCATTTTCCTTCACCTTGATTATTTCTAAAGGATACATGAACTTACTTTTGAGGTAGTCAGATACTTTCATAGGGCAACCTGTTAAGAGTAATATGGTTTTCTTAATAAATGGCGTATTCAGCTTCTTTACTTCATCCTTATACATTACTATGTTTAATAACAGGAAGTAAATACTGTAAAAGACTACTATTATGAGCGAGTTAATTATAAAAGTGATAATTGGCAGTGTCGTATACTCAATTACTGGTAATATACCCATCTTAAATTTCCAGGGAAATAGTAAAGCTAAAAATATAAGAATAAGAACATCGGCTCCACCTAATAATCCAGTAAAATAAGAGAATAAGCCAATTACGATTACTACAATGACTGATAAGATAAGTGATAGTATATGGTATAATGTGAATATCTTAAACGCTATTATTTCAGCCAATGTTAGTACACATGCTGTAATAATTGATCCGTAGAGTATTTTAGGTTCAACCTCTCTATACCTATAATCTAATATTGATGTATACAAAAGTACACTCAATGCAAGAACGGTTTTTATTACATACTGCATTGGTGTAGTCAATCCTCCATTATTTCATTCAAGCTAGCTTTTACCGCATTGACTATTAAATTTAGTTTTCTATAAAAGCCAAGTCTAGCTAGAAACTTATCGAAAATGTTATACCCTAAGTTTCCTCCTGCCGCGTAGGGGTGGCCTCCTCCATGAAGCTTTTTAGCGATTGGTAGTAGGTTTATGCTCTTATTCCCTCTCCGAAGACTTACTGTCCCTCTACATGAAACTACAGCAATTATGTCGACACCTTCCTTGGCTAAGATATCTGCTATTAAACCTGCCGGGATATTAGATTTTACTATTGCAACTTTCAGGTTATCAACTTTTACTATCTGGACTTTCGATAGTGCTTTTTTCAATAATTTTTCTTCTCTTTCTACAGCTTTCCTATATGTTTTTTCAAGTTCATTATTCCAGAATATACCTCTAGCTAGTATGCTGATTAACTTGTATCTGTCGTATCCCGTTGAAAGTACTTTACTTAGCTTTACTGAGAGTTCTTCTCTTTTTATCCAGAAGTCCATATCCCTAGCTAGTTCTGCAAGTCTTTTTGCTATTTCATCTTCGGGCAAAACTTGTTCATAACAAATTTCCGCTGCACATTTACTTCTGTCAATGACCAGCTTGTCCACTATTGATGAAACCTTTGCCTCTACATCGTAATCCCAAACGTGGTGATCAAACCAGTATATTCGCCAACTCCTACTCTTTAACTCTTTAAGATAGCCGACGACGTCTGAGGCTATATCCTCGTCTAATCCAATATCTGTAATGTATAAGTAAGCATTCCTCCCCTTACACTTCTTATTGAGATTACGTAGCTTCTCATGTACGTTATGGGGGCTAGCTAGCATATGCTGTACCGGTATATTATTTAGTAAACAGTATCTGTGTATTATTGCTGCAGAAGCTATACCGTCTAGGTCTTTCCAGTGACTGATATTATAAACCACTGAAGGCATGGCTGGATTGTTCAGTTCCTTTTCACCTATGCCTTAGTTAGCCCTGTTCCTGTGCTACTGTAAGTTTCTCTCCTACTACGATTATCTTATCAGGCATTATAGAGACTGTCTCTATCCGTCTACCCTTAATGACCATTTTTGCTGTTTCAACAGCTATTACAGAACCTCTGACATTGGTTTCTATAAGCATTCGTATAGCCAGTCTTATCGCATCACTTTTTGATACCCCTCTCACAGAGCAGTATTCCTCTAGCTTGGCAGCGTCCTCGTCTGGTAGCATGACTGAAACCATTTTGCCCATTTAGGTTACACCAACAAGATTATGTGGAATAGACCTTAATAAATTAACTTCATGTGGAGTAGAGGCTAAACTATGATTGGCGTTAAGAATGAGTTATATGGCTTGGTGAAAGTAGTAAATGAGTTATCTTTAGTGTGATATTCTACTCCTCTGGATCTCTAATACCATAATCTGTTATTACGAATACTGCCTCTCCCTCAGGTAAGTGCGGCGCATCAACAACTCTAGCTATTCGTTTTCCTCCTCTGCTCTTTCTCAACTGCACTCTAACTCCAGGAGCATGGTATAATACGTGTCCTCCAACAGCCTGTGTTGGATCACCATAGAATACGTCGGGTCTAGCCATAACCTGGTTTGTGACTACAACAGCTACATTGTATATTTCAGCTAGCCTCATTAACTGATGTAAGTGTTTGTTTAGTTTCTGCTGTCTAACAGCTAGGTTTTCTCTACCAGGATACTCTGCTCTAAAGTGACCTGTCACGGAATCTACAACTACTAATTTAATGTTCTCCTTTGGTACCAGTGTAAAGAGCTCATCAACTATTGCTATCTGATGATCACTATTAACTGCTCTAATGTAAAAGATGTTACTCATTACCTCATCTGGGTCTAATCCAACACCTCTAGCCATAGCCTCTATACGTTCCCAACGGAATGTACCCTCAGCATCAATGTAAGCTGCTTTAGCAGATAACCCGCCCTGCTCTGGAGGTAATTGTACATTAACTGATAATTGATGACATATTTGTGTTTTACCAGTACCATACTCTCCGAAGAACTCAGTAATAGTCTTTGTTTCTACACCACCACCTAGTAGTGCATCAAGGTTTTTACTTCCTGTTGTAATCTTCTTTATATTAGCTCTCTCCATCTTTAATTCTAATGCAGTCTTAAATCTTATATCAAGAGCATCTCTCGCTGCTTTAATTATTCTTTGAGCAGTACTGAGAGGTATACCAGCAACAGTGCTTAACTCTTGAGGTGTAGAGACAGCAACAGCCTCCACAGTCACGAATCCTGCTTCTCTAAGTTTAGCAGCTATACTTGGTCCTACGCCTGGAAGTTCAGAAATATCCCTAGGTTTGTCCTTCTGGTTTTCCTCTATACTCATAATGTATTTCACCCCCTTCTATTCGTAATGATTACTTTTAGTTTTGATCTTACCCTCCTATGTTTATCTTTTTGGCTTCCCACCTTTTATAAGTTTGACTCCACTATTCACCGCATAAATAGTGTACATTGTGTACAGTGAGAGTTGAGTGTAAGTATTTCTGGTCGAAAACCTTAATTAATACCTTAAAGCTGTTATAATTTAGGGTCAAAGAATAACTTAGATACGGAGTTATTCGCTAAGGAGGTGGTATAATCATGAGTAAAGGTAGTACTAAAGTCAGTGATGAGGTTTTAGAAAAACTAGTCAAAATCGAGAAAGAGGAGAAAAAGGATCCTAAGAGGGCTTGGGTTGAACGAATGTTTAGATCAGCCAAACTACACTATAAACGCTGCCCATACTTTGACCATAGAACTAGAATGTGCTTTATAGCGCTAGGCGAGAAATGTACCAGAGATGGAAGATTTGACGGGTGCTCAGTGTTCATAAAGTTCCTAGAGAGAAAATACGATGAATACACTAAATATAATAGACCGTTGCCAACAGATTTTCTTGATATAATCTAGGTGTTTTACCTCATGGTCTCAATCACTGTCCATTTTTCTTATATTTCTGCAGAGAGAATGAGTGATAAAATACCCTCTGAAATACAATTTCAAACCCAGTTATCTATGCCTAGTGGTAATATTGAACGTGTTGAAGGTAGACTTAGAGTACCATTCCTTTTCATCATGACTACTACCCCCCTTGTTGCATCTATAACATTTAAAGGTTACGTGGTTCTCGATGGGAAACCTGATGAACTAGAGAAAATATATCAAGATATCATTCAAGGCTCACCCCCATCTTACATATTCACTGCAACACTTCATCACACTATAACAGAGGC
>Ga0190367_1001614_pt1 | contig 12743 bp, 15 predicted proteins | sample 4872181011_MG_FD_171838 | JGI IMG/M metagenome (GOLD analysis project Ga0190367, IMG submission 171838) | Hydrothermal vent microbial mat bacterial communities from Southern Trench, Guaymas Basin, Mexico - 4872-18-10-11_MG | ecosystem: Environmental > Aquatic > Marine > Hydrothermal vents >... | reverse complement strand
CAGCTGCTGCAGTGTGATTTCCCACTCCTATTCCTTGATACGAGTATGCTCCCGATAGTCCAGTTAGAAGTCTCGTAATATTCTCTTTTGCTGTATTAAGCAATTTTATAGATTGAAGAGCCATTTCTCACTCACCAATTTCTCTTATTGATAGAATATCTTTATTTCAGCTCTTCAAACACTATTTCATAGCGATACCAATATGGTGTTGAATAACAATTCCAGGTATTATATCTGAAATCCTTTATGACCGCTGTCATGGTTGTAGGGTCGGAGACATCGTTTATGGTGAGGGTTCCCTTCCAGCCCGAAGCTTTCCGAATGTCTCTTATGGTGGAAATCCCTTGACAATAGCCTTCTACTCTCGCTTGCCATCTCTCCTCGCCGGTTCTCCAGAATGAAGTTGAACCATCAAGTAGGGTCGTAATAGAGCTGGATATTATTATCTGAAAGTTAATGCGAGAAACATAAGTGAGATTGAGAGTTATTGTTTCTTCTTCGTTCTCATTCGTGCAGGTGAAGGTGATAAGCGGCTCCATTTCTCAAGGCTCTCACGAACTGATTCTTCTTTTTTAATCATAGTAGGTGAGATATACGGAAGAAACATGTTACCATCTATATATTCTCTTAAATTCCATTTTTTAAAGAGATAGCTCCAGCTCCTCGCCATTTTCTCTTTAGAAAATCGCTGACGCTCATAGCTCTCATCCTCTCTATCATGCATGTGATAAAGGAAAACATTAAGACAGACTGCGAATTGCCATTTAGACGGCCAAGCTTGGAGTGCAATATCCTCATGTTCGGCTTCTATGACGAAATGTTCATCCCACTGAAATTCCTCAAAGAATTTCCGAGACCAGAAGCCTTGATTTGGCACGAAGTCAAACGGGAAAGAAAACACAAATCCGTTTATATTTATTATTTGCTTCGGCCACCGAAGTGTTTTCGCAAGAGTTCTTCCATCTCGTATTTCAATATCCCATGCATCAATACTGTAGAACATATTCGTTTCCAGCCAACCGAAGGTAGCAGCAGCAAGATTTTTGTTTATCCACATTACCGGAAGCGCATCCCAGATATTGCCTGTCACCATTATATCATCGTCTATCATAAGGAAATAAGGTTCGGAGATTAACTCAATTAATCTATTCCGACAAGCGCTCAAACCGTAATCATATGGAAAACGAAATATCTCAGCATTAATGCGTTGATTTGCTTCATATACAATTCTTCTATGTTCATTCCAGTATTCTGGTGGCCCGTCAAAAGCGACCAGAACCTCGTCTGTCCGAGCAGCAATAAGGAATTGCATACATGCCTTAAATAAATCAGGTCTCATAAAAGTTTTAACTATCGCAACTCGCTTCATTTCAACCTCCAGGCGACATACAATATTTACAAGGAATCTCGCCTTTTTCCAAACCAAGTTGCTTCAAAATATACGATTTGCGTTTCTCCCCCCGCCAGATTTCTTCAAGGGATTGCTCAAACAGATTTCCCCAAACTTGGTCAAGTGCATAATTCATACAGCAGGATATTACTCTTCCATCAGCGAGAACGTGAAGCCACTCATACGGACGGGAGCAGAAATGCGGTTTGAATACATTTATTTCTCTTTTAAATTTCCAATTCCAGCACTTTACTCCTCCTGCTCTGTTATGGAATGGTATGCATGAAAGTTCTATATTGTGAATACGCTGGCAGTCCGCTTCCTTTATTAATTCGTAAATGAAATTTTTATATTGTTCAGAGCTGAATAGTTTGATTTGTAAGTCTCTTGAAAAACCACATCCCACAAATTTGAATTTGCACAATCCACCGCCTTCTTTTAATAAGTCAATAGCTCTTCTCTTAACTTTGTAAAAATCACGATTACATAAATATGAATATGTCTCTTCGTTTATACCGTGAATTGAAATCCAAATTTCATGAGGCTTATCTTTTAATACATCTACAAGCTTTCTGAAATATCTCTTGTTGCCAGCTCCTAATGCTGAGGAGATTTCAATAAGCGTGTTAGGAAAATATTGGTGCGTGATTTCTATACGCTCTGTGAGATATTTGTCGAAGAAAGAGTCCGACATTAAATAGAGACATATCTTATAAGGCTCCACTTGAGCTTCTTTTAACTTCCCGAGGATGAATTCAAATTCCGCCAAAGACATAGTTCGTTTCAATTGAGCAACCGGCGAGAGAGCATAAGGACAGATTTTACATTTACCATCACAAAGAGAAGTGCCCTGAATTTGGATATATTTTATTGCGTTATGAGAACCAAGCATTTCTATCATAAATCTTTAATTATAAATGGTATCTCGAAGAGCTTTGGATGAAAATATATATCCTCAGCAATTAGATTATGATGAAAGGTTCTACCATATTGGGTTTCTTCACCAAAGCATTCTCCGTGATCAGCCGTAATTATTATTCGTGTATTTTTAAGCGATGAAAGTGCATCATATAAATACTCTCCAAAGTTTTTATCTACGTGTTCAACACACTTAGATTGAACTTTTATGCCTTCTTGTGACGATTTGAAAATGCGAGGATGACCGTAAGATTTGTTTCCATCCCAAAATGGAGCGTGGGTTTCCATTAACAACATTAAAAGAAAGAATGGACTGTTGATGCTATCCAAGAAATCTTTTGCATCCCTGAAAATTTCAGCCGAAGATCGGAGATAATCATATTTAAGACCTTCTACATTAAATCCTTTAAATATGAGAGAACGTTGTGCGATCACTAATGGATTAGGAGTTAAGATTTGTTTTTCCTTAAAATCTTTTAGATTAAATAATTTACATCGGATGGGGCTATTAAGTGGTGGCTGACCATAAAGAATCAGAGACACTAAGGAAGGAATAGTCCAGCATGCGGATGAATAACATCTGTGAGTTTTGCCAAAACTCTTAAAGAATGGTGCATCAGCTTGCTCAAAGGAATCATATCGGCAGCTGTCCAATATAATTAATACAACATTTTTCATTTAATATACCACCGCTAGCGGAATGGTTTTAAGAATATAATGATTACATTTTTCAAATGAATGGCCCCAAAGATTACTTTCACCTAATAATTCACCGTGATCTGCAGTTATCACGAACGGTTTCGGAAGTTGTTCGTAATAAGAGAATATTGCTCTGAGTGCATAATTTAAATTTTCTAAATAATATTTTCGGGCCTTCGTCTGCCCAACTGCAAGATAAATTTCCTGCTCTATGCCTATCGGACCAAAGTATCTTTTACTAGGCTTTAAATTCATGGAAAAATTCAGCTTCTTCATGAGGTTCTTATATTTCACTCGTCCTTCCCTGCCTAGCCAGGGTATATGCGGCGGAATCAAATGCAAATAAACTTTATCTTCAGACTTAAGCAATTCAATGCAATCCCTTATATTATCAAACGGATCAATAGATTTTGTGTGAATTACTCGTTTCCACTTGTGCGTCTCTCCAATATACGCAACTGTCGGATTAGCTGTTAGCAGAACGAAATCCTCAACCCCCGTTATATTTTTATAGAATGTTGGCGTGTTATGCGAGCTACCGTATATCGGAAACAAAAGAAAGTTCTTTGTATATTTCGGAAGTTCTTGCTTTAATGCATCATACCGACAGGCATCCAATATAATCACAAGATGTTTGCTCATTTAAATCACTCCTTCAATTTCAAGCTCATGTTTTGCATCTAAAAGCATTTGAATAATCTTCTCTCTATCTCCCTTAGTGAGTATCGGAATTTTCAAGCGAAGCAAGTTATCTGCTTCCGCTACATCTATTTCTCCATCTATGAACCAATCAAAGAGATTGCCGAAGAACTCCTCAATCTCCGCTTTCTTGTAAATCCAAATGCTATCAGCTTCTCTTATAAGCTCCTCTTTACTCTCAACCCGTCTTGCCCACGACATAATTGACAAAAGATTTCAATTCGTTTTTGAAGAGCTGCAGAGCTAAAAGAAGCAAACCGAGACCTGCTATCGTATGATTAGTAAAAAGAGCTATTCCGATGGTTACTCCCAGGATGATTAAGCCAAGCGAGCTATCCTCAATTTCAACACTCTCACTTACATTCATGCTATCTCACCCAAATCTGTTTCATCAAACACATAAGAGGAAATCAGATGACGATAGCTATCAAAATACGGCTTTGCAAGAAGATAGTATGTGAAGACACCAATTAATGCTTCCACAGGATTCTCTGTTTCTCCATCAAGTAGTGATTCAAAATAAATAAGTAAGGCATCTAATTCTTCTTCCTTCGCCCTATCCGTTAAGAGATACTTAGCCATCGTTGATATTGCAATAGAAATGAGTTTCTCAGCAGAGTGTTCTGTCTGGCTGTTGTATTTAGAGATTACTTCTTCTGCAAGAGCTTGGGCATCTTGGTCTATGTTTTTTAGAGTATTCGGACAGAGCTTAAACATTCTATCAAGAGCTTCGGCTGTTAGATAACTCATATCTCCTCCTGTGGATTATCTAATATCTCTGTATATACAACTACCCTTTTTGTTGAGTTGAGATACACGGAAGCAGAAATCCACCAATCAGTGGGGATATAGCGTGGCGAGGTGAATTCCACATTCGTAATTTGCATAAGGGGAATGTTGCTGGCTATTATCTTTTCATTTGTGCTATTCGTAACTGTTAGCTTCTCAAGTCTATCTTCATCCTCCTCAAAATCTAAATAAAGCGTAAGACTACCAAGATATTTCTCACTCACGACCAAAGAGATATTTCCGCCTGGCTTAATCGTAATCGTGTTATTTCCAGCATTTCCAGTGAAATTCCCGCCAACAATAATATCCTCTTCCCAAAATGGCATGTTCATCATCTAATTTCTATACCAGAAAATTTGACAATCGCTTTGCGCTCGTAATCAAGAGCGGACTGAGGAACAACCTCAATCCAAAACTTATCACAATATATTCTATCTAATCCGAAGTCTCGTGGAGTGAGCCTGACATCATATCTATTTCCATCAATCTCAGCAAGCATATATCCCTCTGATGGCTGTCCTACTGGATTTTCCCAATCTGAAATATAAATCCTTGTTCTTACCTCTGGCGGCGAGAACACCTTGAAATACGAAATTCCTAAATACCGCCAGCCAATATCGGGATAAACAGGAAGAACAACAGTATCGGTGGAGCCCGCAGAGATGTTTAGCTCCACAAGACATTTCCCAATCGGACGGTATCTCCAAATTCCTTTTGCTTCATACATCAGAGGAAGAAGCGTTACGGCAGTTGTCATGCTTCAAGTGCTATACTTTGTTTAGAGAATTTCTCTTTTAATTTCTCTCTTATTCTTGACAAAACAAACTCATGCGCTTCTATTTTTCCTTCCTTAATATCATGCTCAATTTCTATGCCTTTCTCCCATTTGCTTTTCTTCGCTTCGGTATCCCAGAAATCTTTTGTTAATCCGAGCTTTTCAGAAATATGAGCCATTAAATAATTTTCTTGGTCTTGGAGAACCTGCTTGCCTCTCGTAGGAATTTGGATATCGCCTCTAATTTCGGGGTCTAATCCAAGTAATTTTGCTATTTCGTTAATTTCAGGGTCGGCAATATCAAGATTTTCCAAATCGCTATTCGGATATTTTGATTTGATTATTTGTCTTGCTTCTTCGTCTGTTAGCTGGGTTATTTCTGTGTCTTCAAGAATAGTATTTATTTGCTCTGGCGTACCTGCAATACGACACAAACATGCTCCCATATCTATCCCTATCATGGAAGCTGTAACTCTTTGACCCGCTAAATACGGTCTTTTCGGATCCCCATCAGTTCCCTGTCCAATAATTTTAGTTTTTATCCACACCTTCATTTTCAATACACCTGTAAATTATCGAAATATGTATCAACATCCCCAATACAGCCGAGGTATAATCTGTTCGAGGAAGTTATAGAGGTGTCTACGCAGGTGCCTAAAGAAATATGCCCATACCAAGCTTCAAAATTACCATCATCGTCTCTCTTGACTTTTGCATCATGCCAACAATTATCGTACGGTTCTATACTAGTTTCGGATATTAAGGTAGAAATTGAACCTCCTGCAGTTTTCTTCAAGCTCAAATCCGGTGAGTCAGTATGATATTCGAGGAAATAATGATTATTATCATCAACCCACATGAAATAGAATTTCATTCCTCTAGAGCCACTTGTTCCCGCTACATACCACTTAACATACCAATACCCCGTTGTGAAGTTAGAAGAGCAGTATTGTTTTTCATCTGTCCCTGTTAGCTTAAACACTCCATCTTCCGCCAAGCCACCCGACCATTCAGGCCTGAAAATCTGAACTATTCTACCCAAATCGGTTGGAGTAGTAGCTGCATCATCCCTGTCAGTGATTTTGTTATCTTGCCAATCGTCACCCAAATAACCTCTCCTGCCACCCGTGCCAATTTTAGAAGGATTAGACATAGCATCAACAATCTCTTGACCTTTCTGGATTGAGAGGTTTGTGTCATCGAGGATTGATTGTAGTTTTGCTTCAGAGAGATTAGCATTATCAAAAAGACATGCCCAATCATCAACTGTTCGTTTAGTTGAGTTCTCGACAATATATGCTGCCTTTCCAGCATCCATATAGCTATCGAAAATGGTAGCCCACTCGTCAGGAAAAGTTCTTGCAGAATTATCATGAATATCTAAAGCTCTCGCATTACTTAAGTTTGCATTTCCAATAATGTTCCCAGCTCTTGATAAGCTTAAGTTTGCATTATCAAATATAGAAACGGCTTTAGTTAATGACAGATTAGTATTATCGAAGATGGAAGCAATTAGCGAAATCACAAGACCAATATAATCGCCTTGATTGATAAAGCTTGCTGCTACAGCAGGTTCAGCTTGATTGAATTTTCTAGCTAGTTCATCAATCGTATATTCAAAGAGAAGTTTTGTTGCTCCTATCGTGCTAAAACTTCCCATTTCTCATCACCTCCTACATCTCTGCGTATAATAATCGAGCCTGATAAATTACTCCTGAACCACCAGCATCAACATTCGTGATTGTTATATTAGTTTCTGCATCCGCTCCCAAACCCTCATTTAGCGCTATGAAATCTGCATATTGCAATACACCTTTACCGCTGAAAGGCACCCTTATAGACTTTGCGGCGCCGCCTGAAGTCCAATTTATCTTGAAATCGTTTGCCTCACCTGCTGATATAAAGAAGCCATAGATATAGCCTACCTTACCTGCTGAGACTGTTTTTGAAACAAGTGCAGTGTCGGCAGCCGGCGCAGTAACTTCACCAGCGTGCACCCACTCTGGCTCAATATTTTTGCCCCACCTCTTAAGTTTTGCTAAGATTGAAAGTGTAACATCAAGCTGAGCTAGAACGGAGGATAATGTGGATTCAGAGGCTCTTGTTGAGAGATCCACGTCTAATTTAGAAGGATTGGGTATTGAATCTAATTGAGCTTTAATTCTATTAAAGCCATCGGTATGAATATTTTGCCATGAAAGAGTAGTAGGATCATAGCCTTTAAATTTAATGCTAGAAGAATAAACATTCACAGGCATTCTATTTATTCACAATCTTTCTTTCGCTCCTCCCATTCAGGATAATCTTCCTTGTCTATATATTTCAAGTCTTCAGCGGGAGTTAAATGATAAACTCCTTGGTCAATTCCACACCACGGCGAGTAAGGGCGTGGATCTCTAATAGCCATCCAAGTCCACCAAAGAGGACGAGGCTTTTTAAACGCTCTAAATATTATCCGTCCATTCATTAATTTTTGATTTCGCTTAGGCAAATCAGGTGAAGGATAATAGAAATACTCATGAAGAGATTGTCGCTGAACGCCTGGCTGTGCAATACCTATTGAAATAGTAACAAGAACACCCCAAGCATACGGTGTCGAATTAGATACCACTATATTGCCTGCAACAAAAGTATGGTCGTCCTCCACCTCTATATCATATAATTCTATTGGAGCCCATCTTGTTGTTATATTTCGGATAGATACATAATAGCTGTCTTCGTATTCTTCCACTTCTCTAAGCTTCCGAATTCTCTGTCCTAACCAGGTTAATACAAAGAAAGCATTACGATTTGGCTTTTCATTCTTCTTATAAGAAATTCGTGCAAATCGCTGAAGTTTCAGTAGCATTAAATATACTTGCCCCAGAGCGTAGGGTGATGTGTTTCCAATAGATTTTCTATTGCCTTCGCAATATGCTCTGTCTGCTTCCAAGAAACCGTCAATAGCTGCCTCGAGCTTCTCGGAAGGGAGATACACAAACCAGGCGGGAAATTGCTTAAATGCTTTTTTCCCTCTTCCTTCTCGTCGTTTATTATAACAGTTATCAGCTAAGAATTTTGCTAGGCCTCTATCATAGAATTTCAGATTTATATTTGATTTAGTTCGTTTGTCTTTTACGAAGGAGATTCCATTTATTCCGAACACTTTGCGGGTGAGCCTCGCATATCTATTTGCTTCTGCTTCATCAGCGCACGATAATTCTATTAATCCCTTCGCAGTATTTGTGATGCTTCCATCTCCAACGAAAAAGCCAATCCACTGACAGAAGTCCTTATCAACCTTTACATGCTTCTTATATCCAGGCGGGATCTCAAGCTCAAGGTAATCAATATCCTTCGTTTCCCACTGTGCTTTGGGAGTTACAAGTTTATCGCTCTCCGTAATCTCTACATCGTGCTTCCAGCCATCCTTTGTTAAAATTTTATGGGAATAAAATTTTATGTTGCCCCAATAGCCAACAGGATGTATGAGAGTGGTTTTTGCCTTTATGCGTCCCTTATACATTACTCGCTTTACTTTTTTAAAACGGCCCTTATGCGTCAGAACTTTATCGCCAGGCTTAAGATATTTAATCTTTTCCCAGCCTGTCTCGGTGAGCACCCATGTTTCACCATCCAAGCACCCAACGTCGCCCGGCGGCAGCCAATTATCATATTCGTGAAGAGCATATTTCTCTATTATCTTAGTGTCCTTCTCTGAAATTAATAGTTTATCACGTTCGGCATCTTTCGCTTTGCTTCTTAATGCTTCAGCCTCCTTCACTAGGGCAAGAGACTTCTGGACGTTACCAGTTTTCGGGTCTCTTTTTCCTAAATTATATCTTTCATAAGCTTCCATAGAATCATCCAAAATTACCCATTCCACTGGCTTTGAAAGACCCTGAAACCACATGCGGAAATCTTGATGAAGCGAATGTCCTACAATTATTTCTGAGAATGATTTTTTGCCTTTATCATAGGCTTCCTTATCTTCGGGCAAAATTCCACGGATATGCCATTGGATAAACGCCAACTTGCCGGGTTTAAAATCAGCGTAATACTCGGGAGGCAGAGGTCGTCCTTTGTATTTCTCTGCAAGCTTCTTCCACTCTTCCTTCGTGAGCCTCTTGGGCGCCTTGAATGAAAGAATTTCGAGAGGAATTTCTGCTTCCTTTCCGTCCTCCAAGAATCGCACTCTGACTATAGACATCTCGCATCAAATTTCAAACTCAGCGGAAACTCCGCTATTTCCTTAAATCTCAATTCTGGTAAGAGATATAGAATACGGATTTTCCTTCCGCCATTCCCGAAACCGAAAGTTCTCCTTCCGCCTTTCAGGAAATTTTTGTTCTGATGGGAAGCAAAACCTCCTTCTCAAGACATATAATATTTGGATGAGTTGTTTTCAAATTTTCATGACAAGCAAAATCGGCTATCTGAAGAGATTTCACAGAGAGAAGAGTGGAGAACTCTCCAATTTCGCTAATACATTTTCTCCGTTAAGATTTCTACCGGTCTTTCGCCAAGAAAAGCTAAGGGTGGCAAGGAGGATTCCTCAACTATATAATCAGCTGCATCAAGAAGGAAATTCTGAACGCCTCGTGGAACTTTCATTTTCTTAGGTCTGGAGAAGGGCATAAACTGAACTACAGGAAATGCATAGATTGGGAGTGTCCATTTCCATTTCCTGAATTCCTCCTCAGTTACTCTGTGAAGAGGCTGAAGATTAATGAATTCTGTCTTTGTATTGATTTTTATAGGCTTGCCCAGCATCGCATATCCGTATGCTTTATCATGGTCAAAAATCAAGAATACCTCCCCACCAATATTATATTTTCTATCTTTCAATACAAGAACCTTCTTGCCTGCATAAATCAATTCAGCGTGAGGAGCTGGCAAATACAAACCTCTGCCCTTGAATTTCTTTTCTTTAATGCTTTCTTGATGCCATCTCATTAACTCTTCAATAGGCACTCGCTTCGGCTCAAGCAGAGAGAGCCTATTAAAGACATCAAGCGAATCAGAAACATTCTTTTCTGGAATAGGCTCCATGGCTCTATTAATGTATCCTCTGAAGAGTGGAGCTTCGGGATGAGCTTCATTCTCATATCTAATTACTTCTTCGCTTGCAACACGAAGAATATCTCCAACATCTAGCTTAATCTTTGTATTATCGGATTTGCCATAATAAATGAAGTATCTGATCTTAGCTTTCTTTTTTAGAAGATTACGGATGTCGGTAACGCCAGTGATTAGCTTTCCTTTTTCGTCTAGCGCTACTACCCATTTCTTGAGCTTCTTATCATCAAGGAGCTTGGCTGCATATTCAGGAGTTATATCTATTCCAAGATAATAATTATAGACATCTGTAGTGCCCTTAACTACATGTTTCCCCAGAACAACGAGATCTGCCTCAGAAAAGCGCTTTGTTTTTGACCATGCAGGATTTTGTTGTTTCGCTCTCGTATCTTCCTCCCAGAGTTTTATCATTACGCCCTCTGCGCCCTTGCGTATGTATTTACCTCTAAACTTAACTGCTTTGTCATTCACAATCAAATTCCACGCCTGGCGGACCTCTTTAGGATTACGACATAGATAAGCAAATCCGCCTGGCGCTATTTTTTCTGAAACCCGCTCTACAAGAATATGCGGTGTTAATGGAATCTCCCTTAATATTTTCATTCGTTCCTTAAGACGCTTGTGCTCAACTTCTTCGCCCTTGAAATACATTATATCAAACACAGCTGCATATACATAATCAATAAAATTCTCTGCTGGCTCCTTAGTTCGTAAGACACTGTTCGTTACAGTGCGATGTAGAACTTCAGGAAAATCCATAATGATGAGCTCTGCATCACAGATTGTATTATCCGGCCAATAAGTTTCAATTTCCTTAATAATTTCAGGAACTCTATCAGTTACATCAGGAGAGCGCTCTTTCAAATCTTCGGGATCAACCCAAGCAAACCCTTTACCGTTAATCTTTCCTACTGTGAGCCTCAAGCCATCCCATTTGGGATCAACAAGAAGAGTTTTCTTATCCCATCCAAGATGAGCTAAATCGCTCTCAATAATATCTATTTCAAAACGATATTTCGGCTTAACATCAGAATACCAACCTGGCTTAAGTGCTGATTTTGTCTTGATGATTGACTTGCGCTCTTTATCCCATTCCTTTGCTTCCTCAAGAGTTGCAGGCGGTTCAGTATTCATATATCTCTCAGCCTCTTTATACAATTGCCAGAAGCTTGATTTAGCAGCTTTATCGGGATCTTGTTTATAATATTCCTTATATAATTTTTTATACTTGCCAAATGGTGGTATCCAAACAAACCTACACTTCTTCCGTAACACATCAATTATTTTAGCAAAGTATTTCCGAACATCCTCTAAAGTCCAATCGCCCCACTTTTCACCTTTCTTTAAACGAGGATAAGCAGTATTCCCTAAATATCTGGCATCTGCAATTAATTCTTTCCATCTCGTCTCGGCATGTTGCAGGTCATAATCAACACCGGTGCTCCTGAATTCTTCTAAATGTAATAATTTCCTAACAGAGTGCTCAAGTGGGCAACTGAGCGATTCATCCGTTATAATCTCAAACGGCTGTCCGCCTTTCCCTATCTCAATCACCATACCTTTCTTTGCCCAAATTATAGGAATATTAGGAAAAATCTTTTTAAGCTCCTCAAGCACGGTGGATTTATGAGCAACCAAATCCTTTCTGAAATTCGTTAGTGTAAGTGAGAGAATACCTTTCTCGGGTGGCTGGAACACTCGCTTTATTTGCTCCCTGAAATCCTTAAAGGAAATTTTATGATTAGACTTTTCATAGGAACCTATTCCCACAATTATATGCTTCGGAGGATAACCAAACGACTTGATAAGCGCTTGAGAGATATATGGAGGAAGCTCAGGAACAATACAAACTTTAAATTGAGGAAGCATCACACCAGCTGCTGGCTGGCGAGGAGCAACTGGAGCCTTTAGAACATGCAAACGCAAATCGCCTATCTTTATTGGTTTAGTGAAAGGAATTAAATGCTTACCAATTTCTTCGTGTTTTAAAGCTTCGCAAATTGCACCCTCAGCGTATAAGGGAATTTTCCTATCAACATACCATTTCCACGCAATCCAATCATCCTTATCATAATCACAAACTATAGCGTGGGTTGCTTTTTCATAAGCTTTACAGGGAGAAAGAACAATATGATTATTCTCATAGTGAATTACTATTTGATTGTGTTCTGGAGCTCGAGCTTTGACACCAAGAAATTCAATCCGGACGGTATCCATTCCTCATTATCCAGCCTTCTATTTTTTCAACTCGGCCGGTCAATATTGCTTGTTCTTGCGAAAGTTTCTCTACTGAAGCAACACCTGCAGTTTTTTTCTCAAGTTTTTCAACACGAATATTTAAATTTTCCAGCTGGGCAAGAATATGAGAAGTATGATTAGTTAATTCAAATAATTTTTTCAACATATAGAGAAGAA
>Ga0190367_1001613_pt1 | contig 12746 bp, 16 predicted proteins | sample 4872181011_MG_FD_171838 | JGI IMG/M metagenome (GOLD analysis project Ga0190367, IMG submission 171838) | Hydrothermal vent microbial mat bacterial communities from Southern Trench, Guaymas Basin, Mexico - 4872-18-10-11_MG | ecosystem: Environmental > Aquatic > Marine > Hydrothermal vents >... | reverse complement strand
GATCGTCAGTCGCCTCGTCCTCGTGCGTGCTCTGAGGTAAAGCTCTTTGAGCCTACGACAGGCTTCTCTGGCGTCCTGGATGCTCTCGAAGGTCACTATCTCCGCCAGGTCCTTGTGTCTGGGCGGGCTGAACAGGCTTCCGCGCCCACCCTCGACGTACTCCCTGTAAGCTTCGGCCATGTGGCTGAACCTGGCCCGGTAGTCCTTGTCCAGTTCCTCGAAGAGCTCGCGGTAGATGCGGGCTATCTCCTCATACTCCTGCCTCTCAGCGGGCGAGAGGTTCTCCCGCCTCTCAGCCTGGAGACGGGCGAAGTTAGCGGCGGCTAAAGCTGCCCTAAGTACTCTCAGCTTGGCCCGCCACGTCCTAGCCTTGCTGTAAAGCTCTCTGAGCCTCTCAGCACTCTCCATAGCCGCCTTAGGACTCTCGAAGCTAATGATGCGGGATGTCTCAGTCCGCCCGGTCAGCTTAGGCCGTAAACTCGGCAGCCCGTGAGCGAGGCCGCGGCCTCGGCTCCGCCTGAAGCGGACGCGCCGGCGCACAACCATGGCTGCTCTCACCTCTTCCGGCGCCTGAGGGCCCTCTGGGCAGCCCTCTTCGTCTTGAAACAGCCGATGATGCGCATGGGCGGGCGTCCACCCACGTACTTGATCGCGACCCAGAGGCCCGTTCTCGGGTTCTTCACGACCTTACCCCTCTTCCGACGAGCCATGCTCCACCACTCCCTCTCCGGCCTGGGGAGCCCGAGCCTGTGCCCCGGCTCCGCCAGGTCCGGGGGAAGTGGCAACCTGTCCTGGCTGGGCCAGCTCGCCGAGCTCGGCCAGAATGCGCTCTCTGAGCTGCTGCCTGATGCGCTCTACATCGCGGAAGGTGAGGCGGTGGAGGAAGCTGGTCGCGAATACCTCATCTATTATGGCCGTGATCCTCAGGGCCGCATAGCGGGCCATTTCGCGGTGCGCCATGACCTCCAGCCTGAGGTCGGCGAGTTCCTTGTCGAGCAGCTTGAGGATGTCGGCCCTCACGAGAGCCCGGGCCAGGTGCCTATCGCACTTGAGTACCAGGGCATCCTCGGTCTCCTGGAGGTCCTCGGGGCTCCTCAGCACGTAGAGCGTGTAGGTCATGCCGGCGAACTCAAGCTCTATCGTGGCCGGCTCGTGGACCACGAGGCGCTTTAGGATTAAGAGACCTCGGCCGAGGATTATGTCCTTGAGTGGCCTGAGGCCGGCGATGTACTTATCGCCTGAAAGCGGGAATACGTCTCCACTGGCCCGGCCGCCCGACTGGTCAGCCTGGAAGCAGATGTAGCCTCTCCACTCGGCGAAATCGCGCACGAAGTGATAGGCCAGTATGGCCGTGAGTCCGAAGGGCACAAGCCAGTAGAGGATCGTGAAGGTGTAGGGCGTGAGGCCTATGATTATCGGTATGGCTAAGGGCGCATAGAGCTGGTAGAACTCGATCTTACTGGCCCTCTTGAGACCATAGCCCGCCACCACGCCCGCACAGGCCGCTATGAGACAGTTACGCCATACCTCGCGCCTAAGGGCCTCGAGCATAGCCTGGACCTCAGGCAGTGGGATAGCCTCGGGTGCTGGCCTAGTCTCTGGCGGCTTTACGTAGAAGGTGCTTGAGGCGAAAATGCCGTAACGGCACGTTATTGCCACGTGATGATAGCCCTTCGGCAGGTTGAGCTGTATCGTGTAGTAACCCGGCTCCTCTATGGCCGCGACTTCACGACCATCACAGTAGATGCGTATGGGCTCCTCATGGCTGACGCCCCACACGCTCAGACTCACGACCACGGGGCTGTAGTACTCAATCTGAGCGGCCTCGTATGAGTAGGGGAAGCTGTGGATGTAGATGGCTATGGGCCCCCGCCTAATCAGCTGGCCGCGGATCACCACCTGCTCGGGCTGAGCCTGGCCCTGAGCTCCCTCCTGGGTTGTCGAGGTCACGACCAAGGTGGCCGTGAGCCCGAGGGCCAGGAGGGCCACCAGAGCCATCATTATCGGCCGAGAACTCGCGGCCACGCGCTTCACCCCCTATGAAGTGATATTCACTATTAAGTGCGCCAGAGTAGCCGCGCCTAGACCCGCCTCACGCATTATGTAGCACATCACGGCCCCTGTGATGAGGAGCCAGGCTGTGTAGGTCAGGATGAGCAAGTCAGGCCTGAACTGGCGTTGTGCGAAGTGGTAGACGCACCAGAGGGCGTTAGCCAGACCCCAGCGTGCCCACTCAGGCCATCTGGTCTTAACAGGCCCTATAGCCTCGGTGATATTGAATATGGCGGCCCTGAAGCTCTCCTCGGCTGCGGCCACGAGCGAGAAGATGCATACCACTTCTACGAACGCTAGTAGGTCCTCAAGCTCTAGGCCGAGGAAGCTAGCGTGGGTAAGCAACGTGAGGCCGAACGCGGTCCTCAGGCCAATTGGAATCAGAGCCAGACTGGCGTAGAGGCAAGCTTTGTCTGTGTTGTAGTCATGGCGTCTGAGCCAGTTGGCCGATAAGGCCGTGAAAGCCAGAGCGCAGATCATTAGCGTCTGGCAGTTAAGGCCCAGCAGAGAGCCAGGACCTCTGAGGCTGACCCAGAGACCGCCCAAGAAGCCTAGCACGAAGAGGCCTAGGTAGAGGCGGTCAGTAACCTTCTTGGGACTCAGATCCGGTAAGGGCATATTCATCGCTCCCACACCTCCTTTTTGGCCGCGAGTTTCACGGCCAGTAAGGCCAGAAGGGCCAGGCCAGCCGCGCCTGCTACGCCAGCCACTACAATCCAGGACAGCCCACAGGGTATGTCCAGCTGAACTTCCTCGGGATCCTCGTCTACCATGACCGTCGTGCTCGTGGAGCCTAGATCGGTCTCTACCAAGACCTCGTACTCGCCGTAGGGCACGTTAAACTCGGCCAGTGCACGTTCATCATCATATTTGGTCGCGATCTTCTCGGCCACCAACTTGCCTGAGGTATCATATAGCCTGACGATTGCTCCGTCAGCAGCCTGTCTGGCTCCAGCTTGATAGTAATAATAGGAGACAAAGACGCGAAGTATAGCTGCCTGGCTGTTACCACTACTGGACCCACCACTCTCGCCCTCGCTAGACTCTTGATAGCCTAATTGAAGCCTGACCAAGATCCTGAGCACTATATCGCGTACTATGGTCCAGGCCTTAGCCGTATGCCACTCAGCCTTAGCCATGACGTAGATCTTGACGCTGGCCTTGTTCGTGCTGAACTCTCCCAAGCTGAGCGGGTACTCCCTGTTGTCCGCTTCTACCCCGGCCTTGTAGTAACCATCCACATAGCGCTCCATCACCCAGATACGCCACTCATGACCATTATCATGCGCGGTCCAACCGTTATCGCCAAACTCATAATGGAAACCGATTTCAAGCGGCTTAATCCACTTCACACCGTAGCCCTGGCTTACATACTGCCTTACCGCGTCGAGGTCCTTCACGTCAGCCGTTAATTCCTCCGTTAGCTCCGACTTGGCCGGTGTTATCCTGTCGTCTGTGACCTGGACGCTCTGGGTGAAGCTGATCTCCACTTCAATCTCGATCTCATCCTCGTCTACTTGGCGGGCCGAGCCAGTAGCCCCCGTGTAGCCTATCCCACCGCCCTGGAACGGGCTTATGAGCCTAGGCAGCAGTATGGCCGTGAGGATCAACGTGCCTATGATGATGGCTATGGCCGCGAGATCCTGGACGCGCTTACTTACCATGCCCACCACCCCGCCGGGGTCTCTTTAGAGCTGCAATCCACTCGTCGATCATGCGAAGAATGAAGCCCGATAGGACAGAGCTGGTCACGCTCGCGGGCACAGCAGCCCAGCTGCCATACAGGCTCGTGAAGGTCTGAACCATTACATCCACGAAGCCTATTCTAAATAGGATGAAGGTCAAGAGAAGCCCGTAAACACAGCCGAAAGCTATGAACGTCAGCTTCTCCTTATGCCTCAGCACATAGATGGGCAGTACGGCTACTAGGGCTGGCATAATGTAGAGGGCCAGGAAGCCTAGCTCGCTCACGGCCAATTTTATGGCGTCACCAAATGCCTCGAATGTCTCGGCTGCACCGCCGCCAGCCTGGCCGAAGAACATGGGCAAGCCGAGTATCAGGGCAATACCGGCTAGTATGGCGAATATGAGGACGGGCCCTATACCGAACGTCAATAGGAGGTCCTTGGGCTCAAGTTCCTCCTCGGCCGCGAGGAGGGCAGCCACTTCTGGCCACTCCTCCCTCTCACGGCCAATTGGCCGCGAGTTCGCGGCCAATGCAATTAGGCTAAGGCTCACGGCCAAGGAACCATACACGAGTTCCCTGAGCCAAGTGAGAACCACATCCCCGAGACCCGTGAAGAACAAGATGTAAGCGGCAATCAGGCCCAAGAGGAACCAGGCTAGGTTCTTAATCGCTTTAAGCTTCCTGAAGAGGGCAATCAAGGCTAGAGCTATGGTAAGTGCCATGAGAAGCGTGGTTAAATCAAAAAATGGGAGTTGGGTGCTCATGCCCTGGCCCCCCTCCCGCCCCTCTGGACACGCATAACGCGCCTAGCCCACCAGAACGCCAGGCACGCCAAGATGGCCAGGCCGGTTAGACTAGCAGCCGGGATGAGTGTGATCGCCCAGGAGGTCCAGCCGAAGCCGTCAGAGGATGGTGAGGACAGATAGCCGTAATCATACGTGTTGAACCACTCATAGTCTATCGTGGTTGTAAGCGTGTCGCCTGATATGGCGCCCGAGCCGCTTACCTGTGCAGCGACGTAGTACTTTACATGATATATTTCCTCCGCTTGGTTCGGGTCTGGATCAGCTTGTATGTCGTTCAGGTGCGCGTCTATTGTCATCTGGCCCGTGGTGAAAGTATTGTCGTAGGGACTGGAGCTCACGGCCACGTTGCCGGCCAGCGTGTATTCGTAGTAACTGCCGTCCACGCCATCCACGGCCTTGATTTTAATGTAGTTTATAACCACGTTCTCGACATTACTGAACTCCACGTGGATGAAGCACTTCAGCTCTACATTATCGTATTCGCCTGTGCCATTCACAGCATAGCTATGTCCGGGCCTGTAGGTGCTCGATAAACTCAGCCTGACTTCTATCCACTCCCCTTGGCCGGAGTTCGCGGCCATTGTGATGGGCAAGCCATGTAGCCACAACTCTGAGGGCGTGGATGAGGAGAGCAGCTGGGGTAGGATGGCTAGCGCTATGGCGAGCACGCAGAACAGCCCGGCGACCATGTACGCCTTGCGCGGCGAGACCACGGCTTCCACCACCTGGGGGCCAGTTACCGGCCCCGCTTGCGCCTGGGCTTGCTGATGCGGATCTCAAGCACGTTCAGCTTGGCGATCACGTAGCCGACCACCACGCCTATGACGAGGACCAGGGCCGTGGTGGTTATCCCGGCCCAAGAGGCGACCCAGCTCGAGAAGCTAACGTCAGGAGTTACATTACTACTAGCGCTCTCGGTATGGAGGACGAAGTGATTCTGTATTGTATTACCGTTAGCGTCCGTCACGTCCTGCTCGGCTATCTCGGCTGTTAGCGTCTTGCCGGATATGCTGCCGGTTGCCGTCACCTTTACGTAGAACGTGTACTTAACCGTGGCATCTGTAGTACTGGCCCCTATGTCGGTAAGGAACTGTGATATGCTCTTTGTCACGGAGAAATCCTTGGAGCTGCCGCTCGTGAGTGTCCAAGAGTAGCTCGACGCTAAGTTATACTGGTAATAGGAGTTGTCCGCCGTATCTATGCCCTTCATCCATGCATCCACGACTATGTTCTCGACGTTCTGATACGTGATAGTTATGGTGAGCTTAAGCGTGATTTTCTGTTGGTCATAGTACGTGTTATCAACCGTATAGACATCCTGGCTTGTAGAAGCCGCGGCGGCTCTCCAGCTAGCCTGGCTGGTCGCACCACCAGCGCTCACGTGAATCTCGAGGAACTCACCATACTCTGTGCTATCCGAGGCCCCGGTTGAATAGCTGAACAGCCGGTTCCACGGCGTAGGACCACTCTGCTGAGCCAACAGGAGCCAGCCAGCTACGCCAGCCACTAAGCAGATAGCCGCTATCGTGACAGCCAGGACGCGCTTATCCAGCTTCACAGCCAATCACCTCACTTCCGAACAGCGATGACCATCAGCAGGATGACGATGATGGCTAACAGCGCGATAACCAGCACGTTCTGGCCGAGGAACGCCGTTATGCCGGTGGCCTCGGCCTTAGGCTCCTCCTGGACCTTAAGCACTATCGTCCTACTGGCTACTACATCACCTTCTGCATCCACGAGCTTGATGGTGACGTACTTAGTGCCTATAGAGCTAAAGCTCACCATGTGATCTACAGCCGTCTGGCCGGTCTCGCCCGTGAGGGTGAGCGTGGTCACCAAGACATCATCCACGTAGAGGTTCACGCTCTTATCCGTGGCCAAGAATGCCCAAACCACTTGGATGTGGAGCGTTACAGGCTCCTCGAGTTCAATAAGCCTATCACCGTCAGCGTCCTCCCAGGCCACGTTGATCTGGATGCTCTCCTCCTGAACCGTGATGGTAAAGCTCGCAGAGGCTATAGTGATAAGCGAGTTCTCATCAACGGCCTTAAGCGTGTAAGCCCTCGTGCCAGTAGAGTTCGTATAGTCATTTACGCCATCACCATCCTTGTCCAACGATAAGGCGAAAGTATTCGTGTACTGGCCATCGCCAGAGATAGCGAGATGCTGGATGAGCACTTGGCCAGTCTCAGCCACCTTAAGTGTGACGTTCAGGTTACCGCTATCTCTGTAGTCGAGCGTAATGCTCAACTGAGGCGTGGCACCTATGTGGTAAGCGGCCTTATCGGGCGTGGCCGCGAGACTGTAGCTCGGCTCCTGAGCGTAAACCAACGGGGTCATTATGGTCGTGAGGCAGAGTATTACGGTCATCAGGGCGACCAGGGCCACCAGCGCACCAGCTGCCTTGAGACGCTGCATTCTCCCACCACAATCAGAGCGGATAGAATATTCAGATAAACGGACCTCAACTGACATCAAGTTGTATCAAGTTTTTTAGGAGCCCTCGGCCTAACTCTATCGGCCGTGAAGCTCCTCAGACGTGACCGACGAGTTCACCAGGAAAATGAGGACCGCGTAGTAGCAAGGAAGATCAGAATATGGCGGGCTAGAAGGGCCAATCGTGTTCAAGAACAGTATTTCGTGACAATCCCGCCTAAGTGGGTTAAGGAGAAATTCTCCCACAATAGGATCGTGCTACTGGAGAAGAGGAAAGAAGGCATACTCATAAGACCGGTGTAGCTCTTGAGACGTGTGGTTTTGTGCCTATTCTAACGCGCTGTCCTCGCCTTTTCCGCCGATAAAGCCCATTTTATCAGCCAGTCCTCTAGGTATAAGTCCTCGCTAAGCCTAGTGAGCAGCTCCTCCAGCTCATGACGGGTCTCTATTGGGCAGTGCTCATAGGCTAATCTTAATATGCCTACGCTACCTATCACGGGGATGCCCTTGCCCTTAGCCACGCTCCTGGCCTTCTCATCATCTACAGCCAATAAACAGCCCAGGCGTTGAGCTAACACTATGGATTCGGCCTCACCTCTTCCGAGTCTTAGGGTCTCCGCTTCTCTTAACATGAGCTCGTCCAACCCGCCTATCCTCATCCACCTCGGTAGGGCTTCTCGGCCCCATTTCCTAGAGAACTCGTCTAAAACGCCAGGCGTTATCATTACATCGTCAAATAACTGGCGTAATAAGTCCAAGACTCCAAGTCTCTTAAAGGCACTCAGGACGCTGTTATCTACGATTATCATCTGAGGAACCTCTTGGCAGCCTCATATTCAGCTCTAGCTTCCTCCAAGCTCTTGGGCCCAATCCTTATCTTCAGCCCTCTCTTCCTGAGGGCCTCCCAGAACTCATCATAAGATAAGCCAGCTAATTCGGCAGCCCTGCCAAGGGATATCTTTCCGCTCATGTATAGGTCTATGGCCAGGAGGAGCCTAGCATGACTCTCAAGCTCTTTCACACTTTTTAAGCCTAGTTCCTCAGCTAATTCAACCGGCAATTTGATCTCAATCGCTCGCATCTTTAACACCACAGGAAGAATGAGGAGCCGACTAAAATGCTTTACCATGCGTCTTAAAACGGCAAAGCGCGCTCACGGCTTCAAGATCGTGGGCCTATCGTGAGCTTCAGAAGTGGATTGAGTGGAAAGCACGCCTGTACGGTGTTCCCGTGTTCAAGGTAAGCCCGAGAGGCACGTCATCCACATGCCTCAATTGCGGTTCAAGACTAAGGAGCGTGGGCAATAGGCGTCTTAAATGTCCTGTCTGTGGTCTTGAGGAGGATAGGGACCTGTTAGCTGCTATTAACCTGGGTATGAGGGGCGCTCAGGCCGCCCTGATAGCCCCAGATGCAAATGCAACCCCAAGGAGCAATGAAGGGGAAGTTGAAAAATGAGGGGTCGAGCTATGGCCTTCATTTTTCAACAGCCTGAGCCAGTACGAGCGCTACATGGCATACCTAGCAGAGCTAAGGGCCAAGGCAGGGCTCACGGCCAAGGAAGCCTAATGTTGATAGTACTGAGGTTGGTTAGGCCCGGAATTATGAGGATCACGGCCAGGGCCAAGATGGTGTAGTCCAACCAATCATGCTTTTTCCTCACCCATTTTTCACTTCTACCCGTCCTCCCCAGCTACTTAGACATGCGGAATCATGTGTTTTATAAGGCCTAGCCTTGCGACCAGGTTCTTGAGATTGGGCTTATCATCAAGATGATACGAAGATGAATATTAAGGTTACACTATGGCAGCTCCTAGCCTCTCATTAAACCTGTAATAGTAGTATTCTACTCACCCTGAATAGGCTGTTGAGTTCGTGAGGACGGTGGTGTTCAGGTATGAGCTAGGGGAACGTAACTTCAACAGTATATGTGGTTAGCACCTCGCCCTCATAGTCCTTGATGGTTATCGTGAGCGTATGCGTTCCCTCCGGAATTCCAGTCAGGCGATATTCTAAGCAGTATGCTTCCTGTTCATTGGGCATCAGCGCAGGAGGCCATAAATAACAATATTGGTCTGATATACCAGCGATAGCCACGTCGACTTCATCTATGTAGGTCGGTAAATCACCTAGGTTTTTCAGCGTTATATTTACGTAGCTAATCCCCCCCACGCCCCACGGATACCACGTTTTGTTAATGTAACAAGATATCACTTCTACTCTGGCTCCAGTAAATGTGAACTCCCGCTTAAGCAGGAGTTTATCCGTCCGTGCTTCATACACATAAAGCGTGTAGGTCCCTGGCTCTGGGGTTTCCCAAAAACCTGCCATGTGAAGTATAGCGCCTGTCCCCTCTTTATAAGGATATGCCTCATCCACGACAACCCCTCTAGGGTCAATTAGCTTCATATGTAGATCCACGGTAGCCTTGTAACTTATGTAGATAGCAGGGTATCCCCAGTCATCTATGATTTCCCAAGACTTAAGCTCAAATGGTGGAGGCGATGGTGGCGGTGCAATCGGTCTTAGGGCAAGGTAAGCGGCGATTCCAATAAGAAACGCTACAATGATGGAGAGAGCTATTGCTAATACTTTCACCCTAGATGGCCCCTTCGGAGGAGCGGGCAACCCGGTGATCATAACGGAACTTCTCTTGAGGGTTAATGGTTCCTTTATAAGATTTTCGGCTCTCTGCCCGGCTCCTGTTGGTTGAAGCCAGCAACGCCAAGAAGTTGAAGAACGAGGTCAAGCTAATGACTCTCATTTTTCCAACACCCTGAAGACTTAACAGAACCTGCCAACGAAATCTTTTTAAAAGACTCAGTACCTGGGTGCAGGAGGGAGAAATGCAAGCCGGGGAAGCTGAGGTTAAGTATCCGCCGTGGGTAAGGGAAATCTTAAGAAGGATTCGCGTAACTATCTACAGGGGGAAGAATAAGCAAGTGTTAAAGGAGAACGTACCAATCCTTGACCTACCCTCAAAACTACTCTCATCTGGAAGAAGCAGGCTCGAACAAAAAGCCTTTGTAGTAGGCTTCGAAGACGAGGAAGAGATATGGAATGAGTGTAGTGACATCGTGGTTAAAATCTATGATTTGAAGGGGCAGAGAAAGCATCGAGTAGAAATTTTCTGCTCAGGGGTTAATAAGAAGGAAATATGGTTCGATGGCGAGCTTGTTCTGAGATACGATGGTTATAACCTAGAGGATATAAAAGAGAAAAAGCAGATCGTTGGCACCGTGATATTTGACATATAACTTTGTATAAGCAGGAGCTTGAAAGCTTTGAATGCGGCGTTCTTTCATAGATTTTTAATCGCATGATAATTAACATCAGGATTAGGTTTGCGATGGGTTTGGGCTTACGCTTTTCGTTCTAGGCTTACCTAGAGTTCAAAGCGAAAGCTACTACATGAGGAGGACTTATATCCAGAGGCTAAAGGCCGAGGGAGTTCCTGGGCTCACGGCCAACTAGGATCGCCATCTCTCATTTTTGTCCTACCTTCCCCTCTTCCTTCCTCTGCTGTGAGGAACACAGCTACATAGATCGTATGTTTCACGTCACGTCTTGCTTTTTACTCGAAAAAGAGAGTGTTTGACTATGGTTATATGTTGGGAAATCCAGTCAATTATCTCTTCGAGTAATCGTGCCTCTACCGGAGATAATACTGTTCTTTTAGTAATCTTTTTAAGATATGCGGATACCCTTTCGCGATATGTATCCCCTGTATCTTCCTTTTTAACCATATTGACGATTAGTTGGACTATCGCCTTATTAAAGGCTACCATATTAGTTTCAATCCTGCGGACAAGCCAGGGCGGCAAGATTGCTCTGTACGACTTTATAACCATCAATTCACCCCAGGATGGTCGTGAATTAGGACTTAATAAATCTAAGTAGTAGAGCTTAGTAAGGGCCGTAAATGTCGGGGCCGGGAGCTACCTGGCCAAGTTAGAACTAGCCAAGCAACACTACGCCCGCTATGCCGAGTACCTGGCAGACCTGGAGAGGTGGTTAATAGCCATGTGTTAGACTGTCCTTATGGTCTAGGTAAAGTTATCATCCTCGTCTTCAGAGATGGAACCATTAAGTGTAAACAAGCCAGGTCCCGGTGCCCCTCTAACTGTCCCTATAGGTGGAGGTAGTTAATGAGCACGTTCTATAATAAAGCTGACTAGGGTATTAGGCTAACCCTATCGAGGCCGTTTAGCCATATCCATCAGTATTTTCTCAGTTAGTTCTCTTATTTTTAGTGGATTTATTGTGCGATATATCAACCTTGGACTACTGCGTATAGCTTCATCTTATCTTCATCCCCTTATGAGATTCACAGCGAGCCTAGCTAGTCTAATCTTATCCTCAAGGGTCCTCATGAGTGTATTGGTTGTAACCACTCTTATACCGAGCTCCTGCTCTATCCGCTTCTTTAGGCCCTTATCAACCTCATCTATTATGATGTAATCAAGGAAATCCTTGTAGAGGCTAGCTACGCCATAAGCAGATACTTCTACGCCAATCCCCTTCATGAGCTTATCAGCTGGTCCCTTTACCGGTGCACCTCCTATTATCGGGCTTATGGCAATGACAGGAGTCTCTGCTTCCCTTAGTGCTTCCCTTACCCCTCTTAGGGCTAGTATAGTACCTATGCTCACTACTGGATTGCTTGGGCATATGATGATGCCCTTTGCTCTCTCTATGGCCTCTATAACGCCTGGAGCTGGCTCTGCAACCTCAATCCCCTCAAACTTAACGCCTAAGACAGTATCCCTAGCTCCTCGCTTTACCAAATATTCTTGGAAGTGCATAGGACCCTTATCGGTTATTATTATCGTCCTAACCGGCTGGTCAGACATGGGGATAACGCGTACTTTTACGCCAAGTGCTTTCCTCAGGATCTCGGTGACCTGGGAGAGTGTGTATCCAACTTTCAGCAGCATGGTCCTATATATGTGGGTAGCTAAGTCCTTATCCCCAAGCTTAAACCAAGTTTCAAGGCCATAGCGACCTAGCATCTCAAGGCAGTAGAAGCGTACTAGCCCTTTTGACCAGGCTTCCCTGAGGGCCTGTATGTGTTCATCAGATAGCCCTTCGACTTCTATCCCGAAGCTCGGCAACAAATAGGTTGAGTCTAAGAGCACGTCAAGAACCATATAGCTCACTTTGTTCTGCCTCAGATTCAGCTTCAAATTCTTCTACGGTTGTCTTAGCCCACTTCTTCACCCTTAAGGCGAGGGAGAGAGGATCTGTCACGAATTCTAATACCAATTTATTGCCCTCTACCCTCATCAGGACCTTATCGCCCTCTCTTACACCAAGCGTCCTCATGATATGCTTCGGCAAGTAGATAGCACCCTTCCTGCCTACCTTGCTTACCACGGTCTGACCCAACGTTAATTACCTGGTAATCACTTGATTACCAGGTAATTAAACATTTACCTTACCATCAGAGAGGTCTTTGGAACCCGCAGAAACAGAGCACCGAAACTATATCGAGAAAGGCAAGCTGAGAGACTTGAGTACGAACTCCGTCGTTAAAGTAATGGAGATTGATATGAAGCAGAAGTTCCAACGTTCTTATAAGCTAGTGTACGTTAGGGTACAGCGTGAGCACGCGTATTATCATCGTGGCGATTCCTGTCCCGGTCCCGGTTCCTAGGCGTGAGGAGCTGGTGCGATGCCCGAGGTGTGGGCGTCTTGGGCGTCTTGTGCGGAAGAGGAAGGGAAAACGAGCGTACTGGTATGTAAAGCATGGTCCGGGCGATGAG
>Ga0190367_1001612_pt1 | contig 12747 bp, 9 predicted proteins | sample 4872181011_MG_FD_171838 | JGI IMG/M metagenome (GOLD analysis project Ga0190367, IMG submission 171838) | Hydrothermal vent microbial mat bacterial communities from Southern Trench, Guaymas Basin, Mexico - 4872-18-10-11_MG | ecosystem: Environmental > Aquatic > Marine > Hydrothermal vents >... | reverse complement strand
TAGCTGCAGCATAAGCTATTTCAAAAGCGACCTTCTCATTTACGCTCCATTCGACATAAATACCTAACTCATCTTTAACCTCCATAAGTGATTCAACAATCTCAGATGAGGGTGTCCCCGGATAAGCTGTAGCAACACCTACACCAGCTTCTATAGCCCCCCTAGCTATAGCTTCATTGCCTAATAGAAGTACCTTAGTATTTGAAACCTTAAGTAAATCCTTAAACCTACCCATAACGATACTTCCTATAAGATTAATGATATACATATTAAAATTTTAACGCAGTTAAAGAACAGAGAGATATTCCTACACTCTTAGATCATTGTAAAATTTTTAAGTACTACTTACTCACAATCTTTTCTTGTTCATGGAGTTTATGAAGGCAAGAAATATTGGTGAGGGAGCTAACGGTCTACTCTTGAACTCAGGGTGTGCCTGTATGCCTAAGTAGAACTTATTCCACTTTAACTCCATTATTTCCGGAAAACCTTCACCGCCAACACCACTAACGATGAATCCTTTACTCTCAAACTTATCAACATATTTAGGATTAACTTGGTATCTATGTCTATGTCTCTCATAGATTACATCTTTACCGTAAATCTTATGTGCAAGTGTGTCTTTCTTTATGAATATGGGCTGAGCACCTAATCTCATGGTTCCTCCCTTATAGACCACCCCTCTCTGCATTGAGAGTAAATCAACTACCGGATGAGGTGTGTTGGGATTAACTTCAGTAGTGTGTGCATCCTTAAGTCCTAAAACGTTCCTTGCAAATTCAACGACCATCAACTGAAGCCCGAAACATATACCTAGAGTAGGTATGTCCCTCTCCCTGACGTATTCTATCGCTTTAATCTTTCCCTCAACACCCCTCTCACCAAAACCTGGAAGTATTATTGCTCCATCAACATCATTAAGTGCATCCTCTACACTTATTCTTCCTCGTTCAATATCTGTTGCTTCAATCCATTTAAGGATAGTTTTAACTCCATAAACTGCTGATGCATGCTTTAGTGCTTCAATAATGCTTAAGTAACTATCACGTAGCTTTGTATATTTCCCTATCATGGCAATTGTAGATACATATTTAGGATTCTTCAATTTATTTATGAAAGCTATCCAGTCATCTAGTTCAGGTTCTCTAAACTCTAAACTAAGCATTTTAGCTATTAGTCTATGGTAATTTTGATCCTTCAATATTAAAGGTACTTCATATATTGTTTCAACATCATAGTTACTTATTACGGCTTCTTCAGGAACGTTACCATATAATGATAATTTATATTTTGACTCCTTAGTTAACGGTTCAATAGATCTAGCAATAATTATGTCAGGCTGGATACCTATACGTCTTAATTCTTGGATGCTATGCTGTGCTGGCTTAGTTTTTTGTTCACCTGTTGTAGATAACTTAGGAACCAGTACAACATGGATAAATAATGTATTTTCCCTACCTTCCTCAAGTCTCATTTGTCTAGCTGCTTCAAGAAATGGTAAACTCTCGATATCTCCTACAGTACCACCGATCTCTACAACAGTTACGTCACTACCTTGCTCATCAGATACTTCCTTAATTTCTCTCTTTATTTCATCAGTTATGTGTGGTATTATCTGAACTGTCTGACCTAAATAGTCTCCTCTCCTCTCCCTTTCTATAACCGTCAAGTAGACCTTACCCGTTGTTATGTTATTCTTCTTACTTAGATTCTTATTAAGAAATCTTTCATAATGCCCTAGATCCAGGTCGGTTTCACCACCATCCTCAGTAACGAATACTTCACCATGCATGTAAGGATTCATGGTTCCAGCATCAACGTTTACATACGGATCTATCTTGATGACCGTTACATTATAGCCCATAGATTGGAGAAGCAATGCTGTTGAAGCTGCTGTTACACCCTTACCAAGACCTGAAAGCACACCCCCTGTTATGAATATATACTTCCTCCTCATTCCTAACACTCTAATCCGTGAATAATCTATCAGTTTTACCTCTAATAATTTAAAAGGTAAAAGCTTTAAGCTAAAGCTTTACTTTTCCTCTAATCATCTTGTACTTTCAATAGGATTTTCCATACCTTTCAGTATTCTTACAAAATATAATAGATATAATAATATGTATGCCTGTTTCTCTTTATTCAAATGATAAGGGATTTTCCACATAATAAGCACGGACTGCTATTAATAAGGAAATATGGATTATTGTGGACCTATAATAGCAGTAACTATGCTGATACCACCGTAGTAAAGTGGGTAAACTTGATTAATGAGGTGGAGCTCTTATAAGTCTATGACTTATAACTAAGAGAGTAACCGGTATTAAGGAATATGATTATTAGGAACCTATGCCCTAATTGTGATGGACCCATTCATGAAGATAGACTTAGAAGGGGTCTACCCTGTCATAACTGTATACCTAATGAGTACATTAAATACGTAGGTACAAGGAGTGATTTAAGAAAAATTATGCAATCACTTAATAAGGTTAAAGGGATGTTGAGTCTCTTCTTATTAGAGGATGAGTTAAGGGAATTTGAATCCTTCTTTAAGAGGATTCTTGGTAAGGAGCTATGGTCTATTCAAAGATCATGGGCTAAAAGAATGCTTAGTGGTGAGTCTTTCGCATTAATAGCACCAACAGGAGTTGGTAAGACAACGCTATTGCAGGTTTATGCTTTGTTTAAAGCTTCAAGAAACCATAAAGTTCTCTACATAGTGCCTACTACTGAATTACTAAATCAATTGGTAACATCGTTAAACAAGCTAAAGAAGAACTTAGATATCGCGATCATGACATCACAAGAGTTTAAGAGGTCTATACTGAGTAATTCATATGACACATTAAATAAAGGTTTAATAGTTATTACAACGCATGCCTTCATACATAAGAATAAAGAATTATTTAATGATAGGCGTTTTGATTTAGTGATAGTTGATGACTTTGATGCGTTGATGAAATCATCAAGCATTCTAAATCTAATTCTAAAGTTATTAGGAATAAACGATAATGCAATTAAGCTAGCTTTTAAGATAATCAACCTAAAGCAGGAACTCGCATTTTATAAAGTGTTAGGTAAGGATGATAAACTAAAGGAAGTTCAAGAAAGGCTCTATGAAGCTGAATTAGAGCTAACCAAGAGTATAAACTATGACAATATAGGTCAATTATTGATAGCTACTGCAACGGGTAGGGCACGTAGTTCTAGAGCTAAAATACTCAGGGAGCTCTTAAGGTTTGAAATAGGTTCAATTCTTGATTACATGAGAAACCTAGTTGAAGTTGTAGAACCCTTAGATAGCATTGACCTAACTAATCTAATATCTAAGCTCATTGGTGGTACATTAATCTTTGTTAGCAAAGACCTAGGTATGAGAAAAGCTGAGGAGGTAGAGCAAGAATTATTAAAGAAAGGTATCAAGGCGGAAATCGCTAAGAGTAAAAGATCATTAGATAAGTTAAGAAAAGGAGAGGTAAACGTTTTAATAGGTATATCAACATACTATGGAATATTAACTAGAGGTATTGATGAGCCTAAGAGAATATACAACGTAATCTTCATAGGCATACCTAAATTTATGATACCTTTAGATAATGCCCTTAATAACCCATTAAGACTTGTCAGAATTCTTCAGCAATTACAGCAATATTCGTACACCCCAAACGATGAGGAGAAAAACTTAATTAGAGCATTAAGTAAGTTAAGTCCTTCAAAAATTAAGGCAATAACCGTGAGTATAAAGAAGGGAATTGAACTAAACTCCCCATTAAGTGACTTAGTTAAATTAGTGCTTAAAGTAGAGAGTAAGGTAAAAAGGTTCATATTCGATTACGTTAATAGAAAGGGTAAACTAGTCCTTGAGGACTCAATAATTGTAAAGCGCGATAATAAGTGCTACTTACTAATACCGGATGTGATGACCTACTTACAGGCTTCAGGTAGATGTAGTAGGTTGCTGAATAGACACATGACATTAGGTCTTGTAATATTACTTTATGATGACCATGATTTACTCAATATATTTATGAGAAGACTCAAGTATTATGTATTAAAGTATTCACCTTTAAGGTTAAAGGACATTAGCCTTAAAGAAATTCAGGACTTACAGATTAAGAGTAGGAATGAAGAGTTTAGCAGTACTGATGCAAGCACCATAAAATCTGTATTAATAGTAGTTGAGTCGCCAACTAAGGCTAAAACTATAGCTAAAATGTTTGGAACACCTGGCAAGAGGTACTTAGGGGACTACATAGCCTATGAAACAGTCATAACATTAAATAATTCAGTGCTTGTAGCAACTATAGCACCAACGTTTGGTCATATATATGATTTAGTTGTTGATGAAGGTATTTATGGCATTAGATTAGTCAACGATGCACTAGTACCCATATACACTACGATAAAGAAGTGTAGGGAATGTGGCTATCAATTTACTGATGAACTTTCTAAATGTCCTAGATGTGGTTCTATTCGTATAAGGGATAGTCGATTAATAGTTAATGCATTAAGAAAATTAGCTCAAGAAACTGACGAAGTAATTCTAGCAACAGATCCTGATGAGGAAGGAGAGAAGATAGCTTATGACGTATTTCTGACTTTAAGACCTTATATTGATAAGTTTTATCGCATAGAATTTCATGAGGTCACTAAGAATGAATTCATTAGAGCGTTGCAGAATCCTCGAAGGATAAACTTAGGTAGTGTTAATGCACAAATAGTAAGGAGAGTTGATGATAGATTGATAGGTTTTGAGATAAGCAATATCTTAAAGAAGGAGTTTAGTAAGCACTGGCTCGGCGGGGGTAGAGTTCAGACTCCAGTACTTAAATGGATAATTGATAGATATGTGGATTACTTAAGGAATAGAGGTTACCTAGTACTAGTGCTGATTGGTGATTTAAAGATAAAGTACTTCACAAAAAGTATCGAAGATGCGAAGAAGCTAGCTGAAATGATTAATAAGCATGGTGTACGAGTTGTTAGAGTAAGTGAGGAGATTAGAGAGGTGCATCCTAAGCCACCATACACGACGGACACATTACTAAGTGATGCATCAAGATTGCTTAAGATACCACCAGCTAAAGTTATGAAGATTGCTCAAGATCTTTTCGAGCTAGGTCTAATAACGTATCACAGGACAGATAGTACTCACGTCTCAAGTGTCGGTGTAGAGGTAGCAAGGGAGTTTCTCATTAGTAAAGATCTCATAGACTACTTCACACCTAGATCGTGGGGAGAGAAAGGTACGCATGAATGCATAAGGCCGACGAGACCTGAGGAAAATATTGAGAAATTGATACATTCACTCATTCAAACTAATGTCACTCCATATCATAAACAACTCTATAATTTAATCTTCAAACGGTTTATTGCAAGCCAAATGAGACCTTCCCTCATTAAATACATTATAGCTGATGTCTATGTAGATAAGTTAAGGATAGCTAGAGTAGAAGTGCCTATCGAAATTATAAAACAAGGCTTTACCGTAGTCGATCAATTAAGCTTAATGGAATTCATTAGAGATGAATCTGAGATTATCTTAAAACCCGATCCGGAAGACGTGAAGGTAATTAGGGCATCAAAATCTCCTCTATATACGGTTTCTGATTTAGTGAAATTAATGAGAGAGCAAGGTATAGGTAGGCCTAGTACCTATGCTAAGGCAATAGAAAACAATTTAAGACATGGCTATATAGTGCTTTCTAAGAGAAGGCTTAAGGCTATACCCACAAAGCTGGGCATTCAAGTTATAAGATTCTTAGAGAGTAACTATCCTGAACTAGTAAGTACTTCACTGACTAGAGAATTAGAAACTATATTAGATTACGTTAAGGTAGGTAAGTTAAGTAGAGATGAAGCTCTACTTTTAGTATACAGTGATTTAGTAGGTATTAAATTAGCTCAAGCATCGATGATAGAGGGATCTCAAGCCGCATTAACTGAATCGAGTAATGAGTATGTAAATGCGTAAACTACATTATTCTTTCAATTACTATCTCAATAAATGATGTAAGTTTTCCTTTCCTATTTTCACTACCTATCCTCACATCATTAAGCTTTACAGCATCACCCATTCTTTCTTTTATAGCATTATATACAGCAACAGCCTTCGATATATTATCCCCTTTACCTCTTATCACTATCCTCTTGACTCCCTGATTGAATAATATTGCTATCGATACTATGTAATCCAGTATAGGCTTATTACCTATCGTTATCCTGCTTTCCTCCATGCTCACAGAATCTCACCTACCCTTATTGATGTTTCATCTAGAGGTAAATATAATTAATGCTTTAAGTGAACTACATGAAATTATTGGTAATTAAAGCTTATATAATTGCTGACAAAGTACATTAAGGTAAGGTTTATGTTACCAGCTAGAATAGAAAGTCCCCTAAGGACGTTAAGGTCGGCAATAAATAGGGATGTACTTGTTAAAATAAAGGACGGAAACGCATATTTAGGTAAATTAATAATGACTGATTCAACAATGAATGTAGTAATGGTTGATTGTGAAGAATTAAGAGGTGATAGTGAGGAGCCTGTAGCTAGATACGGTACTGTACTCATTAGAGGAAGTCAGATCCTTTACATAGTAATTAATTATAGCAAGAAATCATAATCAGAGTAAAATTAATTCCAGAGTTAAGACTTCAAACTTACGTACTGTTCCCTATTGAATTACGTCAATGAATTGTTTACGTTAGTATATAAGCTAAACTTTTAATTTATTTGCGCCTCTACACACTTAGGTAGTAGCTATGCCTAAAAATATCTATGTGGAGAAGATTGAGAGGAAACCTGTTTCAGATCAATATATAGAACTAGTAGAGAGGAAGGGATTAGGCCATCCTGACTATATGGCTGATGCGGCAGCTGAGGCCTCCAGTGTTGAGTTATCGAAATATTACCTTGAGAAGTATGGTGTCATACTTCATCATAACTTAGATAAAGTACTCCTAGTTGGTGGACAAGCGAGACCAGTCTTTGGTGGTGGTGAGGTTCTTCACCCTATATACATAATTGTTTCCGGAAGAGCTACAGAGTATGTCGTTAAGAGCGATGGAAGTATTGAAAGAGTTCCTGTAGGTACACTGGTCATTAATGCTGTAAGGATGTGGATCAAGAGAAACTTTAGATTCCTGGATCCTGATAGACATGTTGTTATAGATTATATGATAAGAAGCGGTAGTTCTGATCTCGTAGGAGTATATGAGCTTGGCCTTAAGAAAGTGCCACTAGCTAATGATACGAGTCTTGGTGTTGGCTTCGCACCATTAACTGACTTAGAGAGACTTGTCTTAGAGACTGAACGCTTCCTAAACTCAAGAGACTTAAAAACACGTATACCCGAGGTTGGTGAAGACGTTAAAGTAATGGGACTTAGAATCGGTAAGAAGATTAGATTAACCGTAGCTGCTGCTATGATATCTTCGTTAATACCTGATGTAGATCATTATCTATCAGTCAAGGAGGAAGTAATGAATAGGATCAAAGATTTAGCAGCAAGAATAGCTCCTGAATATGATGTTGAAGTTCAACTAAATACTGCTGATAAACCTGATAAGAAAATTGTATACATAACCGTTACAGGTACATCAGCTGAACATGGGGATGATGGTATGACAGGTAGAGGTAATAGAGCTAATGGTCTAATAACACCCTTAAGACCTATGAGTCTTGAAGCAACTGCTGGTAAGAATCCTGTTAGTCATGTTGGTAAGCTATACAATGTTCTTGCTTCCAAAATAGCTAACAGAATTATAAAGGAAGTACCGAAAGTTAAGGAAGTCTATGTAGAATTATTATCACAGATAGGACACCCTATTAATGAGCCGCAGGCAGCTGTAGCTAAAATAATACCCGATGAAGATGCATCATTCTCAGCACTTAAATCAGAGATTGAAGGAATAATTAATGAAGAACTAGATAAGGTGACTGAATTAACTAAAGTGATAGTTGAAGGTAAAGTGATGCTGTTTTAATCTAATAATTAATGATGTGTGAAACCGGGTCTGATTAGTGATGAAAGGTCGGTGGCTGAACTTTTTCACCCATATTAAAAGTTAAAGCTAATAAGTTCTAAATCCGTAGTTTAGCTAGACATGCTACTTGCTGAAATATATAGACAGCTAGATAATACAGACTTTAAGATACTTAGCTTATTTGAAAGATTGCTTAATAGGTATGAGTACATACCGTTAGATATAATAGAAAGGAGGATTAACCTTCCACCAAGAGAGTTAGCTAGTAAATTAAGAAAGCTACATAAGCTGAAGGTCATTAAGAGATCACTGACACCTTTTCATGGCTATAGACTAACATACTTAGGCCTAGACTGCATCGCGTTGAGAGACCTAGTTAGGAAGGACATTATTGCTTATTTAGGTGATAAAATAGGTATGGGTAAGGAGAGTGAAATATATATTGCTAAAGATAAGGAAGGGAACTTATTGGCTGTGAAGTTCTATAAGATAGGAAGGATAAGTTTTCAGAAGGTAGCTAGAGTTAGATCTTATCTAACTGATGAACGTAACTGGATGATAAGGTCTATGGTGGCAGCAGAGAGGGAGTTTAAGGCATTAAAAGACCTAATTAATCATACACCATACGTACCTAAGGTTAGAGGTTGGAGTAAACATGCAGTAGTTATTGATTATGTAGAAGGAATAGAGCTCTATAGGTATAAGGATGCGCGTGATCCCGAATCTATACTGAAGAGGATACTACATGCTTTGCGTGCAGCATTTATTAATCTAGGTATAGTTCATGGTGATTTAAGTGAATATAACGTATTAGTTGAAGTTAAGGAGGAAATACCATATATTATCGATTGGCCCCAATACTTATACAAGGACGACCCAGCTCATGAGATGTATCTCAAGAGGGATGTTGGGTACATAGTTAAGTTCTTTAAACGTAAATATGGAGTCAATATTGATAGTAATGAAGCTCTCAAATATGTTAAGGGGGTAATTAATGAGCTCTAACAAGGTAACTATAGGCGTAGATATAATAAAATCCGGTGGTGAGTCCTTAAAGGATTATGTCTATGCTATAGCTATAGTTAAGGATGGAAATGTTGTTAAAGTCGATGAGGCCAGTTTAAGTAAATTAATAAGAATTCTTTGGGAGTATAGACCTGCGATATTAGCTACGGACAATATATACGAGTTAGGTGGTAGTAGCAGAAATATAGTTAAGGTATTAAAATTGTTGCCACCAGACCTTGATATTGTTCAGGTAACTTTAGATGAGAGCAGGTTCACAAGCATTAATGAACTTATAAGTAAAGCTGGTATAAGCATAGATCAATTACATAAACTTAATCCTATGAGGACGGCTATAGCATTAGCTTTACTCGCTAGTAAGGGTTTTGGTAGGAAGCTAGAACTATATGAGAAGAAGGTAAAAATCATAGTTAGTAAGGGTCGTGGAGGTTTTGCTGGAGGATCACGTTCTGATAAGTATCAAAGAAATATGCGTGCTGCCGTAGCGAGGGTTGTAAAGAAGATTAAGGAGGAACTCGATAAACATGGAATAGACTATGATTTAACCATTAGAAGAAGTATGGGAGGCATTGATAGAGCGGTCTTTACGGTGTATGCGGATAGAGAGAAACTCTACGGAGTTATAAGTAGATTAAGAGGTTATGATGTCAAAGTAATTATAAAGCCCGTAATAAGCAGTAAATTCATAAAGCTAAGTAAAAGCACCGAAAGTAAGAGGTATTTAATAGTAGGTTACGATCCAGGAATAGAGTCAGGATTAGCGATAATAGACCTGGACTCAAGACCTATATTCATAACATCAGGTAAAGAATTAGATAGGAGTGAGGTATTATCAATAATTTCACGATTCGGTATAGCGACAATTATCGCTACAGACAAGACCCCAGTACCTGACGTAGTTAAGAAACTAGCTGCTGCACTTAACGCCCAACTATATATACCACCTCACTCATTAAGTACAGCTGAGAAGGAACTTATGGTTAAAGATTACATACAAAAGTATGGCATTACTATAAGAAATAGTCATGAAAGAGACGCATTAGCGGCAGCGCTTAAAGCATATAAGAGTTTTGAGCAGAAAATGAATAAGCTTCAAGAGAGGATTACATTAATGGGTCTTAAAGTAAGAAACTTGCAGGAATATAAGTTAAAGTTAATTAAGAATGAACCATTAAGCAAAATTATTGAAGACATCATAATGTATAACATTGAAAGAGAAAGTAAAGGTAAGAGTAGTGAGGTAAGGCATGAGGTACTGAAGGAACTCATCTCTGAGGCATTAAGTAAGAGAGATGAAGTTAGAGACAAGGAAAGGAAGATAAAGCAGTTAAGTGAGAAAATAAATGAGCTTGAGAAGGAGAACGTATTCCTAAGGGAAAGGATTAGAGAATTGGAGAGCAGATTAAGAGATTACGAGTACAAACTAAACATTACGGTTTCTGAACTGAGTAAGGATGTACTCCGTGATAGGAAAATTAATGAGTTAATTCATAGGTTAAATAATTTAGCTAAATATGTTGAAGAATTAAGAGATGAGAATGAGAAGCTTAAGGAGTCATTACTTAAAGTACGTAATCTACTACATGACATTAGCTGTGGTAAGGTAAGGATTGTTAAGATAGTTAGATTAAGTGACATTAGTAGACTTAAAGAAATCACTGATGATGTAATATATGTTGACTTACCTAAAGGTATTTCTTGTAATGATATCAATACCGACATAATCAATAAACTAAAGAGTGTTAAGACAGGCGTTCTCATATCACAAGGACTTAATGATTTAGCTGAATGCTTAAGGGAACATTACTTAATACCTATTAAGACTGTTAGTAACGTTCACGGCATATATGGGGATATTATCTTAGTGAGTAGTGAGGATATTAAAGGGTTGGTGAGAGTTAAGAAGTATGTTCAGGAGCTTGAATTAAAGAAGAGAAAGGAGCAAGAGTTAACTGAAGAGAAATTAGAAAGTATAATAGAGAGCTATAGAGCTAGTAGATTTAAGGAGTTTAGTAAAGATAAATTAACTTAAATTCAGATGTTGCTTTAAGAATTCATCTCCGAAGAATTACTAAATGATTTATAGACCCTAGACTTAGATAACTTTAGGGTAAGTCATGACTAAGATTAAGAAGTTAATCTTTAAGCAGAGATATGGTGTCGACATTCTAGAAGGTAGGAAATCATCTACCATAAGATTAACGTCGAGTCTTAAAAAAGGTGATATAGTTGAGATAAGAGCTGGCAATATAAAGATAGGTACTGCCATAATAGAGGACGTAGAGGTTAAGGAAATTAAAGACTTAACTGATGAGGATGCTAGGAAGGACGGATTTTCAAGTAAGGAGGAGCTAGTTGAGGCATTAAGGAAGATATATGGTAAGAGAATAAGTGAGAGCACAGAAGTTAAGCTCATAAAGTTTAAGCTGCTTGGGCGCGACGAACTTAAACAGTAGTCATAGTTACTTAAACACTATGTAAGATATACTTGACTTAGGTATTATGAATGTTGTTTCCTTACCTCTAATGCCTATTTCATATCTAGACACCTTCATGAGCTTACCTTCAAGCTTATAGCCATTAATAAGGTGTACTTCAACATTTTCACCTACGAGATCAGACGTTAGTACAGTATCCTCTAACTCACCTGAACCATACCCATGAATTTCAGGTGCTTCAGTCTCCACATAGAGTATTGCATGTCTGAAGATTATTACTGGAGTTCCCCTCACACTAACACCTATCTCGTACTTAGCTACCTCATCTACTACACCTTCAATAGGGTCGTCCCGGCCCAACACCTTAACTTTTATGGATTTTCCTTCAAACCTCTCATCAATAATGTTCTCCTTAACCGTAATAACGCACCCACTATCATAGAGTTAAGCAACTTATTAATAATATATGGTGGGAAGGTTTAACAGTAACTCTAAGGAGTAACATGGAATTTAAGAGGACTTAACCTCATATTAGTCCTTGCTAACATAATTTTTAATCCTTAATATAATACTTCTCCTGAATGATGAGTGCCGGACTATGAGTGATGATTAGGCTGAGCTGCGCTGACTTTTTAACTCACCTCTCTATAATCTATACCTAACTTATCAGCATAGGTGTACGCTTCATTGATTTCATCATATGTGGGCCGCCTAGCTATGTCTGAGTATCTCTGTGGGTATCTAGCTACCCAAAATTCAGGTCTATACTGATCCATTATATTAACTAATGCCACCTCACAATTACATGATATCCACTTAAGTACAGGTTTAGTACAGCACTCTATATGATTAGGCAGTACTAGATGTCTAATTATTATGGGGTCCCCACTCTGGCAAATAATTTTCAAGTTCCTAGTTATGATTTCAAAGTAATTCTTGATTGCTGAAAGCCTTAATGCACACTTATTATTGCCATACTTAAAGTCAGGTAGCCATATATCTATGACATCGATAAGTAACTTAAGTGATTCCGGAGTTAAGTACATGTTGCTATTCCATAATTGAGGTACGTTAATATTTACGTACTTAAGTGATGCAAGAATGTTATGTATGTTTGGTGTTGGATCTCCACCAACATGATTTATATTCCTAGCACCTTCAAGCCTAAGATACTCTTGAATACTCGCTAGTTCCTTAGGACCTACAACAATACCTGAATATGGATCTAATTGAGAAATATCATAATTTTGACAATATACACATCTAAAGTTACAGCTACCATAAAAGATAGTAC
>Ga0190367_1001610_pt1 | contig 12760 bp, 15 predicted proteins | sample 4872181011_MG_FD_171838 | JGI IMG/M metagenome (GOLD analysis project Ga0190367, IMG submission 171838) | Hydrothermal vent microbial mat bacterial communities from Southern Trench, Guaymas Basin, Mexico - 4872-18-10-11_MG | ecosystem: Environmental > Aquatic > Marine > Hydrothermal vents >... | reverse complement strand
GAAAGACTACTCATCGCTTTCTCAGGTAAACCTCTCTTAGCGGATTGGTGGTACTGGACTCACAAAATCGCTCACGATCAATCAATTGCCAAGAAAGTCAGCGGAGTGGATACAACGAAGAGAATCAGAAAATACTATCGCAAGCGTAAGCTAAGGTTTAGACATGCCGTTAATACTATAGTCTACAGATTCGTTAAACTCTGCTACGAGAAGGATGTAACAGAAATAATAGTTGGAGACGTTAAGGGAATCAGAGAGAATAACAACAAAAGTAGCAAGGTTAATACAATGATTCACAACTTCTGGAGTTTTAGATACATCATCAACCGTTTAATCACTACAGCAGAAAACTTCGGGATTAAAGTTAAATTGGTTAAAGAGGAATACACTTCATCGGTCTGTCCGAGATGCGGTTCAACTAATGTGTATAAGCATAAAAGATTGTTCAAGTTAAACTGTGGTTTAGAAGCTCATAGAGATGTCGTTGGTGTGTTAAATATAGCCCGCCTCTCCGCAAGGACAGGCGGGTTTAACGGGGCTCTGGCAAGCCCCGTTTCTATGGGAGAGACCCGTAGAAGCACAAACCTCCCCGCAGGGAATCCTCGCACTTTACAGTAGATGACAAAGTGAGATATTTGGCAATAAGATAAAAATTTAGAGAAAATTTAAAGATTAAATAAAAATTCTAAGCCCTATTTAGGTTAGCCTAATTGCCAACTTTGTCATCTACTATTTAGTGCGGGGAGGATGTCAAAGGATCTAATCAGTTGTCTTGTTTCTCGGTATGGGTTAATATCTAAAGAATCCTAATCTCAAGCTTTGTTTCTTTTGAAGATGTTCAATTCTTTTAAGATTTCCTCTACCGTTAAAGCATTTTTGAGTTATATGGAAAATTTATCAGTTTTTGTAGCCATCACGAGTCCTCATGAATAATGGTTAAGTATTTAAAAAATGAGAAGTAAAAATCAACGGGGGAATTTAATGAGCGAAGTACTGTTCATAGGAGAACCAGGGACTGGTAAGAGTCTGATGGCATTAAAATTTGCAAATGAATATAAAAACATAGTATGGATATCGACAACGAGGAGTTCGAGAATGGTCAGAAGATTCATCGGAAGGAATGACGTGTGGATAGTTGATACCCATACTTGGTCACCCATTAGAGCCTCTGCAAGAGATGTTATTATAGGTAATCCACTAAATTTGAACGAGGTTAGTTTGGGAATAGGTAGGGTTTTGGATCGTATAGAGGATAAGTATATAGTCGTTTTGGATTCCATCTCAGGCTTACTCATATATCATAGCGTTCAGAGGGTCTTGCATTTTTTAAGGAATCTGCTGGTTAGAATTGAAGGTGATGGGTGCGGTGGCATGTTTATACTTGTAAAGAATGCGCATGACTTAAATACCGAATTATCGGTAGCGTTCATGTTCTCAAACATAATAGAGCTGAGTATAAGGATAATAAACGAGAAGATAAGGAGATTTATCAGGGTTATAAAATCAGCTGAGTTCATAGAACCCGATTTCTTCGAATTCAAAATAGAAAAGGAGGGAATTGAGATTCCTAAAAACATAGAGGAGTTTATAAAAAGACAGCTCAGATACTGATAGTCGAAAGCTTTTCTTCAAGCCCGGAAAATACGAATTCAACACCAATAGCTGCGAGGAATATTGCCATGACCCTTGCTATTATATCAGACCCGCTTTTTCCCAAAACTCTTATTATCGATTCGCTGTATATATGCGTAAGCCTTACTATGACGTAGATTATGAGTATGGAGACTATCAAGATAGTCTTGGATATCAGATCAAAAGCCTCAGATGTAAGAACTATTGTGGCAGTTATTGCACCTGGTCCAGTGTAAAGTGGAAGTGCTATTGGAAAAACAGCAAGAGAATCAGCATCAATGTGCTTTAACACCCTTCTGGTATATATCTCCTTTCTGGCACCTCCAAAGAGTATGTCCACGGCAATTGCAAATAGAAGAATTCCTCCGGCTATCTTCAATCCATCTATTGATATGTGAAAGAATTCAAGTAGCTTGTTACCTGATACTGCAAATATAAGGAGCAAACTGCAGGCTATAATAGTAGATCTCTTTGAAATCCTGTCTCTCTCCCTGTTGCTTAGTTTTTCGGTAAGCGATATGAAAAAGGGTATGTTGCCGGGTGGATCGATTATCACGAACAGTGTTGTGAACGATGTTATGAAGTAACTTATGTAATCCACAATTTTTAAAGATTTTCTGGATATATCAATCTATCGCAATTTATTTAAATAGTATTTCTCTCTTAAAGTCTATGGCAAGAATGCATGCAAGGAGAAAAGGGAAATCCGGATCAAAAAGGGTTTACAGGGATAAGCCTCCAGAATGGGTTGAGATGAAGTCTGAAGAAGTAGAAAAGCTTGTTGTGGAGTTGTACAAGGAGGGATATGAACCGAGTATGATCGGAATGATTTTAAGAGACAGATACGGAATTCCATCAGTTAAACAGATAACGGGGAAAAAGATAGTAAGAATTCTAAGAGAACACGGAGTTGAAATAGGCATTCCGGAAGATCTAAAAGCATTGATAAAAAAAGCTATAAATTTAAGAAAACATCTGGCGGTTCATAAAAAGGATAAGCATAACAGGAGAGGATTGCAGTTAATTGAGGCAAAAATCTGGAGATTATCAAATTACTATAAAGAAAGGGGAATATTACCAAAGGACTGGAAATACGATCCGGAAAAACTCGAAATAGAACTTTCAAAATAATTTTGTTATTTAAAGAAAAAATTTTAAAGTTTAAGTTATAATAGATTTTATGGTTTTAAAAAAGCTAAGGAGAGAGGCCGAGATAGTCCTGAGACATCTAGAAGTTCTTGAAAAGGTTAAGAAGGATCAGCCGATAGGTATTTTTAAGCTCGCCGAAATTATAAAAATGCCAAAACATAAGGTGAGGTACTCGTTAAGGATTCTGGAGCAGTCAGGAATAATAGAACCAACTCAGCATGGAGCTGTTATAAGAGGAGATGCCGATCTAGAAAGACTGAGAAGAGAGATAAAGGATATAAGAGATCTTATAAAGGAGATTGAAAAGAGAATAGAGGAGATATGCAGATAATAGGTGTCGTTCATCTAAAACCTCTTCCATCATCTCCCGGATACAGCTCTTTTGAGGACGTGTTCAGCTCTGCTTTAAGAGATGCCAGAGCTCTGGCCGATGGAGGTGTTGATGGTATAATAGTCGAAAATTATGGAGACATGCCTTTTTTGAAGGAGGTAGGGAAGGAAGTTGTAGCTTGCATGACCGTTATAGCCTGGGAGATAAAAAAGGAGACTGGTTTGCCCCTGGGAATAAACGTTCTCAGAAACGATGCAATTTCAGCTTTGGCCATTGCAAAAGCTGTTAATGCAGATTTTATAAGAGTAAATCAGATTTCGCATGCATCTCTTGCACCTGAAGGCTTTCTGGAGGGAATGGCGGGAGAAATTTTGAGGTACAGAAGACAGATCGACTGTTCAGCAAAGATATATGCAGATATAAGCGTTAAGCATGCATATCATTTTGTCGATCTGGAGGAGTACTTGAGGAATATCGAGAGATGTCTTGTAGATGCTGTAATAGTTACGGGAAGGGTTACGGGGGAGGAAGTTGACGTTAACACGCTGAGATTCGTTAGAGAGAAATCTAGGCTTCCAGTATTCGTGGGAAGCGGTGTAAATCCGAAAAACATCGAAAAGTATTACGGGCTGTGCGATGGTGTAATAGTGGGTACATACTTCAAGAAGGAGGGAAGGATAGACGTTAAAAGGGTAGAGGAGCTTGTAAGATTAAGAAATAGAATTATAAATTCTTACAAATAGAAAAGCTTTAAATATTAGATCACTAGAGTCAAACTCGTGAACGCAAAGATCGTTGCGATCACAGTAGCTTTGATATTTGTAATTTCAATTGTATCTGCGCTTTTTATTCCAGGAGAAGAAAAAAGAGAGTTTATTAGAATAGATAGGGTTGACATCAGGGTAAAATCTGTGAACGAAAGTCATGTCGATTTTTTATTCATAGTTTACATGTATAGATCGGAAATGGTTAAAAACGCAACTGTTCAGCCCGTATATATGATCTTAAGACAAATGTTCTTCTGAAGGATGTGAAGAAGGAAATAAGGGAAAGTTTTTACGAGTATTCGAACGAAACTTTAAACGTAACTCTTAGAAAGGATAAAGATTACAGGGTTGTTTTTGAGGTAAAGAAAGATGAAAAGCCTGTCGATTCAAGAGTAATAAACCTGAGAAATCTCGACACGCTTATACCAAGGAATAAGGAGCTCAGAGTAATTTTAAAAGATGCCGATTTCAGAGTGGTTGGAGTCGACAACAGAACTGTAAGGGTCCAGGTAAGGTTTTATCTTGAATCAATGGACGATTACGAAATCCTCTTCCATGTAAAGGTAAAAAGCGGTGCAACAACGCTTGTTTACTGCAACATAACAGTCCCTAGGGATTACAACTACCTGATAAAGCTTGAGGCCTGGAGAAAGGGATCCTTGCTGAAGACTTGGAAGAGCTGCTTGAATCTGGCACCGAAAAAGAGAATTCCAAAAGAAGAGGTAGAGGAGGAGGTTAAGTTCAGGGTTGAGGAATTTGTGAAGACCCCCATACCCCTACCGACGCCGACACCTTTACCCTATCGCGCTAAGGAGGGAAAGATTCCGATGGCACCTGGATTTGAAGCCTTACTCCTGATAATTGCATTGGGGGGTGTTGTCTTTTGTTTGAGGAGAAGACGATGAGGAAAATACTAGTCATAATAGTCTTGGTTGTGTTGGTTGTCTCAATCTTCGGACTTTACATGGCATTAAACTCGATAATCGATATATGGTTGGGGTACAAGTACTCACCGATATACAAAGCCCTGCTAAGTCTGGCCGTATTGATAATTGCCGTATATGTATTAACGAAGCTGATCAGATATGAGCGAGACAAGGTTAAAGATATTGAGGGCTCTGAAAGAAAGGAATAAAACCCTTTCAGAACTTTCAAGAGAGCTTGGATTATCGAAACCATCGATATATAGGCATCTCATAATCTTAAAGTCCCAGGGACTCGTCAGAAGGATAAAAAACGGAAACAAGTTCATATACTATGCTCTAACTAAAAGTGGTGAAAAGCTTATTGATTTGATAATTTCCATGTCGATCTCATACGTTTTCGCATACTTGCTCGCGATGAATGCATCGAGAGAGATTCAGAAGGAAGCTGGGGGTTATACCGAGACCTGCTACGTATCATATTTACAAGTACTGCGACTTTCTACCCGCGTTTGCACTTGCATTTGTACTGTTACTGATTATATCCTTTTTCACGATCAGGTTGATAAGGTTAAAAATGAACTCATAGTGTTTTCAGATCTTCTATGAAATCTTTAATAACAGCTTTTACCCTGTCAGGTTCGCTTGCAGAAATCCATTCCAGTCTAACTCTTCTCGGATTTATTCCAAGCTCTTCCAGTACCTTTCTTATCATCCTGTATCTCCTAAGAGCTATCATGTTCCCGTGTATGTAGTGACAATCGCCGGGATGGCATCCGGCGATCAGAACACCGTCTGCACCGTTTTTTAGCGCGTTCACGACAAATTCCGGCTGAACCCTGCCCGAGCACATTACCCTTACTATTAATATGTCAGACGGGTATTCTAGCCTCATAGTTCCTGCAAGATCTGCAGCCATATACGCACACCAGTTACAGAAGAACCCAACGATCTTCATCTCAACAACCCCTCAATCTCAGCTATTATCTGTTCGTATTCAAACAACCTCTGACCTATCGCACTCGAAGGACAGCTTGATGCGCATATACCGCAACCCCTGCACATAACCTCATCTATCCTCGCTCTCATCTTTCCATCCAGTTCCACCATCTTTATAGCACCGAACGGGCAGACTGATACGCATATACCGCATCCAGAGCACTTCTCCTCAATTACGTAAGCTGTGTTGGGTTCAAGCTCGACAAATCCCCTTCTTATCATAGCCAGCGCCTGCCCAGCTGCAGATTCTGCCTGAGCAACAGAATCCTGAATATCCTTAGGTCCCTGTGCGCATCCGCATACAAAAATTCCGGACATAGATGTGGATGTTGGTGCAAGCTTCGGATGAAGCTCCTTAAAGAATCCATCTTCTCCAATCGGAATCTTCAGCATCCTTGCAAGCTCGAGTGCACCATCCGAAGGTTCTAGGGCAACCGATAACACGACCATATCCACCGGAATCCTTCTAATCTTTCCCATTAACGTGTCTTCTACTACTACTATAACCCTTCCCTTCTCAATCTCCCTCTTCTCTTCTTCATTTACAGGGATGTCTGTTATTTCAGCAACTTTACCCCTTATAAGATTTGATTCCTCTATCACCCTTCTGTAGAATTCCTCATAACCCTTTCCAAAAGCCCTTATGTCTATGTAGAAATTATATATTTCTGCGTCTGTCCTTTCCTTTATCAGATGGGCTAGCTTTAATGAATACATGCAGCATACCCTTGAACAGTATCTGTTAAATCTTTCATCCCTGGAACCGACGCAGTGTACTATCGCTATCCTTTCCGGTTTCTTACCGTTCACAACTATTTCTCCTCCTGTTGGGCCTGTCGAGTTGAGCATTCTTTCAACCTGCAACGAAGTGAAGACGTTTTTAAATCTGCCGTAGCCGTATTCAGGTATCCTGGAAGGGTCGAATGGCTTGAATCCTGTCGCAACGATGATAGCACCAACTTCAACCTCTATAATCTCCTCCTTCTGATTGAAGTCTATAGCATTTACCTCACACACCTCTTCGCAGTAAAGCGGACATTTACCTGTCTTGAAGTACAGACAGTACTCTGGATCTATTATCGGAACCTGAGGTATCGCCTGTGGGAAGGGAATGTATATGGGCTTTCTGTATCCTATTCCCTCGTCAAATTCTGAAGGAATTATCGGGTCGTAAAGACAGTTTTCTATGCAGAGCAAGCACCCTGTACATACGTCTTCCTTGATATATCTAGGTTTTCTTTTAATCTTCACCTTAAAGTTTCCAACGTAACCGCTTACATCTATCACTTCGGAATTCGTAAATAGTTTTATGTTTGGATTGTCCTTGACGGCTGTCATTTTCGGTGTCAGAATGCACGCAGCACAGTCTAAGGTTGGAAATGTCTTATCGAATTTCGCCATGTTTCCTCCGATTGACGGCTGCCTCTCAACTAGATAAACCTCTATCCCTGATTCTGCTAGGAGAAGGGATGCTGATATACCAGCTATACCTCCCCCTATGACAAGAACCCTTGGAATAACGTCAACTCTTTTTACCTCGATCTCTCTATGGAGTTTAACCCTGTTTATCGCGGCCTTTATCAAGTCCAGTGCCTTCTTAGTGGCATCTCTGTGAACCCACGAGCACTGTTCTCTTATGTTCACTATCTGTAGAAGGAAGGGGTTGAGTCCGGCGTCTTTTAAAACCTTTCTAAACGTCTTCTCATGAAGGTTTGGTGAGCATGCAGCTATTATTATTCTGTCAAGTCCCAGCTCCTCTATGTCCCTCTTTATCAACTCTTGTCCAGGATCTGAGCACATGAACTTGTAATCCTTTACAACTGCAACACTCTCTATACCCCTTATCGATTCGACCAGCTCCTTTATATTTACCGTTCCCGCTATGTTAAATCCGCAATGACACACGTAAACACCTATCTTCATTCATTCACCTCCAAAGACTCGGCGATTAATTCTATCAAATCAACAACTTTTAAATCCAAACCGCAAGCCTTAACGGCATCCAAAAACATTACATAATCCTTCGGACAGGCAACAACCAGTATGTCCGCAACCTCTGAGGCCTCCTTAACCCTTATATACGACGGTTTCTCCTTTCTCTCCTCCATCTTCCATATACCGCCGCCACCGGCACCGCAGCAGAGGGAGTTTTCCCTGTTCCTCTTCATCTCAACAAGTTCAACGCCTAGGAGTTTTAATATCTTTCTTGGCATCTCATATTCCTTGTTATACCTACCCAGATAACAGGGATCGTGGTAGGTGACCCTATAGTTTAACTTTTTAATCTTTGCGTTCTTTAAAAGATCGTAAATAACTTGGGTATAGTGATAAACCTCAAATTCCCTACCAAAAAACCTGTACTCCTTTAGAGCATGATATGTATGAGGATCCGTCGTAATTATCTTATTAAACTTTGCCTTTTCCAAGGATTTTATGTTTTTTTCAGCTATCAATTCAAATAAACCTTCTTCTCCAACTCTTCTCAAATCATTTCCAGCATTTCTTTCATCTGGTAGCAATCCAAAATCCAAACCGAGTTTTTTAAAAACTTTAAAAGCCAATCTCGAAATCCTCTGAATTTCGGGATGGTAACATGCATAGTCTCCTACATACCATAGATATTCCGCAAAATCCTTTCTTACGTCCTTAAATCCTAGATCCTTGGCCCAGGAGAATCTAAGCCTCGACGGTCTTCCAAACGAATTTCCGTATCTGTTTATATTTATCAAAGCCCTCTGAATACCTTCGTCGACAATACCCTCGCTTAAAATCTTTCTTCTGAGCTGGATTATTATCCTATAGTGTTCGTTGTACGAAGGACAAACCTCCGTACATGCCAGGCATAGATAACAGTCCCATATGACTTTCTTATCCAAGTAATCGAATATTTTACCTTTCTTAAATGCAAGGCTTCTCATGGCCTTAAATATTATCCTTCTAGGTGATAACTCCGATCCCGTTTTTAGAGCTGGACATACCCTATCGCATCTACCACAGTTTGCGCAGGAAAATGCATTGAATACCTCCCTCCAGTGGAATTCATCCAATCTTTCGGATCCCTCGTATCTGCCATCCTTTTCGAGCAGTCTGTCGAATTCGGTGAATAAAACGGATAGAGGTGCGAAGAATATGTGCATGTGCTTTGAATAGAAAACGAAGACCATGAAGAAAAGTAAAAGCATTGTATGCGCCCACCATAATGCTTCGTTATCTGCTTTAAATCCTATCGGAGACTTCGACATTAATATGCTCAATACAACAACGGATGTTATCAGTATAAGCGTAATCCATGCATCTAAAGTGTTTTCCAAATACTCAACACCTTTAATCCTTCTGAAGAACGCTATTGCAACTCCAATTAAAACCATAATACCGAATAGATCTCTTATAAGATGAAAACCGGGTGTTTCTAGGATTTCTATTGAGTATCCGAAACTTACGAGGAGTGGATCGTTTATGTATGATATAAGGTAAATAATAAATCCCCAGAATATGAACGAATGAAAAACAGCACCGCTTTTCAAATGCTTCTTCTGGGTTATGTTATGAATGAAGAATACAAGAATCCTCTTTGGCAATCCGTTTAGCCTGTCACTGAATTTACCTCTGCAAGTTCTGAGTATCTTATAAGCTGTATAGAGTCTGTATAATACAAACGATATGGCAATAGCTAGCAATACTTGAAAAATCATGATCTCAACCTTTCCAAAAGCAGTGGAACTATTTCTTCGACATCTCCTACAACCCCGTATCTCGAAATCCTGAATATGGGTGCGTTTTTATCCTTGTTTATCGCGATAACGTTTTTAGCCTTTACACCCTCAATGTGCTCCATTGCACCGCTTATTCCAAGCGCGAGATATAGCTTCGGAGATATCGTTTTTCCACTTCTACCGACTTGTCTGCTCCTTGGTAACAGTCCCTGATCTATAACTGGTCTCGATGCACCCACAACACCGTTTAAGATCTTTGCGAGTTCTTCAGCAACGTCTATTATGTTCTGAGCCCCCCTACCAACACCGACAACAATCTCGGCCTTTGATATGTCAACGTCCTCAACTTCCGGTCTTATGATCTCAACGAGTTCTATGTCAACTTTCACTCCCAGTTCGTCGAGCGATAACCTCTCGACTTTCACCTCCTTTTCGACCCTTAAAGGCTCGAAACTACCCCTGTTTATGAGTAGTATCCCCCTATCAAGCTTCGATTCTATGAAAACCTTTCCACCGTATGAAATCGATTTTACGGAGTCGTTGAAATCGTAACAGGATATTATGCAAGGCTGACCTCCGATCAGATCCATTCCTATAGAAGTGTTACCTATTAGAATTATCCTTGGACTGTACTTGTCTATTATCTTTTCTAAAACGTATCTGTGCAGAGCAAAATTTTTCAGCCTCTCGTCCTCGACATAAATTATTCTATCACTCGCTCCTAGATACTTCAAATCAACGTTGTACCCCATTACAACTGTAACGACCTCTTCCTCTGTATGATCGGCAATTTCCCTTGCCTTTCTTAAAATCTCATAGGTTATATCCGATATTACACCGTTTAAAACCTCAGCATATACCATTATCATGTTATCATCTCCCTTAATATCTTCGCAAGCTTTTCAGCAATCTCATCCGCAGTACCTTCGATAAACTCAACCTTAGGCTCTGGAGGTTCTTTAAACGTAACATCCAACTCCTCTTCCTCAATACTCAAATCTATCTCCTTGATTTCATGACTCTTCATGACCTCTCTAAGCCTGCTAAATGGAATGTACCTTGGAGGTCTTTCAGATGTTATTATTCCGAGAACGGCAGGTTTTTTTAGCCTTAAAACACCTATAAGACCACCTTCAAGCTCTTTTTTAACTATTAGATCTTCTCCATCGATTTCGACACCTATAACGCTTCCTATATATGGTATTTTTAACTCATGAGCTATTAACGATGAAAGCAGACCGTAATACTCGTCTATAGCAATCGTTCCGGTTAAAATCAGATCGTATTTCTTCAAAATATCGGATAAAGCCCTTGCTATTTTGTAACTCGTTGTCTTCGGAATCATTATCTTATAAGCCCTATCCACACCTCTTGCGATAGCTGTGAAAAGTGCATCATCTATTTCGGAATACGCTTCTTCGTTTGCCAACCCGATTACATCCACATCAAATCCGTATCTTTCCTTTAAAATCACGGCCTGCTCAACTGCGTATTCGTCCATCTCGTTTGCCATATATCTATAAGGCAGTACTTCCCTTTCGGATATCTCCAATCCTTCAACGAGATCGGGAACTGCTCTAACTATAACCCCTATCATTTCAAAGCCTCCATCATAAGTTCTGAAATATCCATAACCCTTAAATCCAATCCCAAAACCTTTACGGCATCCTCAAACATTGGAATATCCAGTATGCACGCAGTAACCAATACGTCCGCATTTGTCTCATAGGCCTCCTTGACCCTTCTCTCGGCAAGTCTCTCCTTAACCCTTGTCCTTATAATGCTGTCAAGCCATATACCCCCACCGCCACCACCGCAGCACAGGGAATTCTCCCTGTTCCTCTTCATCTCAACGAACTTTATTCCCGGTATCGAATTTATTATTATCCTGCATGAATCGAAATCACCGTTTCTTCTGCCCAGATAACACGGATCGTGATATGTTACGGTATAATCGAGTTCTGAGAATTCAAATTTGTCTATGTTGTCTGCGAAAAATTGAGAGTGATGGAGTACTTCGGTGTAAAATCCGAATTTTGGATATTCGTTCTTTAGAGCGTTAAACACATGTGCATCGATTGTGACTATTCTGTTAAATTTGAACTTCGACATGTGCTTTATGTTCTTTAAGGCCAAATCCTCAAAAAGACCAAATTCTCCCAGAAGTCTGCAGTGATCCCCAATACATCTTTCGTTTTTCATAACGGCAAACTCAACGCCTAAAATCTTAAAAAGCTTCACGACTGTCTTTGTAACCTCCCTACATCTGCTGTGATACGATCCGTAGCAGCCAGGAATGAACAGTACATCAGTCTCCTTTACATCTTCTATGAAATCTATTCTAAAATCCAACTCATTTGCCCATTCCATCCTCTTTCTCAACGGAAGACCGAACGGATTCCCATATCTCATTATATTCGTCAGAGCTCTTGCGAGTTCTTCCGGCGTTTCCTTTATTAATGCCTTTTCCCTTATCCTCGGAAGTACCTCATCCGTAATCTTAATACCGCTCGGACATCTGAATGTACACAGATAACACGATGAGCAGAACCATATCGTATCTGTTATAGCCTCTTCGAACTCATTTAACCTGAAAAGCATTACGAGTTTCCTGGGTGTAAAGTCCAAAACCTCACCGTAAGGACAAGAACCACTGCAAACGCCGCATTGAATACACTGAACGACCATCAATTGCTATGATTAATCATTGAAATTTAAAATTTTCTATTTGTCGAATCGATTCATTTAGAAATAATCTAAAACATTTTTGATTTGATAGAATGCTTTTTTTACAGCAAAAAACATAATATATGACCATTAGGATATATACAATACCTTTGGATAATTCTGAAGATTATTGAAGAGTATTTGGTTTTTATAAGCCATTATAATTTTATTACCGACATTTATCGAATTAAAAATTCGTCAAACGTCTAATCCGTATCTTTCGGCGTTTTCATCTGCGATCTTCTGGATCTCCTTTATTATCCTCAATCCTTCTGGATGTCTGAAGAGGTGCCTAAATCTCCTCTGAACTTTTAGGTATTCTTCAACCGGTTTTCTCTTCTTTATTTTCTTAACCCTTACAAGTACGCCGTATTCAAATTCCACTATCGGAAAAAGTGCCGTTTCATACGCCAATCTCGCAACCTTTATCGTATCGTTGCTGTCGAATCCCCATCCCGTAACGCAGGGACAGTGAATATGTATGTATTTGGATCCCTCGAACTCCACTGCTCTCTTTGC
>Ga0190367_1001609_pt1 | contig 12767 bp, 18 predicted proteins | sample 4872181011_MG_FD_171838 | JGI IMG/M metagenome (GOLD analysis project Ga0190367, IMG submission 171838) | Hydrothermal vent microbial mat bacterial communities from Southern Trench, Guaymas Basin, Mexico - 4872-18-10-11_MG | ecosystem: Environmental > Aquatic > Marine > Hydrothermal vents >... | reverse complement strand
TCCATTCCTCATAAACCAATTTTCTTAGCTTTGCATATGATGTTACATTATTTTCAGTAGCTTTATCAATGCAAAAGTTTATCATTTCTCTGAAATCTTCTAACAACCCCCTTATGATCTCATTCTTTTCGTAGCTGAATGGTATCGATAACATCACATAAACCATTATTGGGTAGTAACCTAAATAATTTATAAAGATTTTGATGCGCTTAATGTTGCTTAATGTTACTTAATGCTCCTTGAATTGGAAACTGTTGCTTACCCAAAAAGATCTTGAGAGTATTCTTAAAGATTTCGTTAAGAATTTAAGAGGTTAATGAGATCCGATTGCATGAAAACAGGCATTCTTGATGGTATAAGATTGAGTTTTTTCCAAGCTAATATCTTATATCAATTTGCAAAAGGCTATTCGACCTTTTTCAGGGTTATCTCGATGAGAGGATGACCTTCCTCGATTATCTCAACATCTCTAAGAGATCTTATATCCCTCCTCCTCACAAGCCTCTCTATTCCCAGCTCGACGTCATCGGATATCTTCAGAACGTATGCATCTAGCATGTCCTTTCCTATTTTCAGAGATGCAATTGCCCTGTGATGCCCGTCTATAAGGTAATACCTGTTCTTCTTCTCTATAACAACTATGGGCTCGGCAAGACCCTTTTTTAGCTCGTGTATCCTCCCCTTAAGCTCATCAGCATATATCCTCGTCTGAGTTGGTATCAGCTCGTCAACCCTTATCCTTCTCCTCTCTATGTCTATTCTTATCCCGTGTATCCTTTCAAGAGTTCTCTTAAGCTTTTCAACTTTTTCAGGCGTCGCCCTCTCTATCTGACTCCTTATTACATCTGCATTCGATATTATCCCTATCAATCTCCCATCGTCATCGACCACGGGGAGCTTGGAATGGCCAGTTCTGAACATTATCCTAGCAGCATCCCTAAGGTCCATGAAGTCCCTTGCAACGTAAAGCTCCCTCACCATAACATCCCTTATCCTTGTCTTCGGATCCCTTCTGAGTAGATCTATGGATGAAACGTATCCTACGAGTTTTCCCCTATTGTCAACGACAGGAAAACCGTCATGACCTGTCTTCTTGATGAGCTCTATTGCATCCTCAACAGTGTCTTCGGGGGAGAGAGTTATGACATTTCTTGTCATATAGTCTGCTACCCTCAGCTTTGTCATAGTCTATGAAATCGACGTATAATTTAAAACCTTTTGGCACAGATCTGGAACTCTACGATTTTAATATCTCCTGTATATCTCCGCAAGATCTATGTTTATCCTCTCGCTTATAACCTCGAAAACCTCGCTCAGTATGCTGAGAAGTCTGTTGTAAGCATCAAGGAAGTTGACAACGCTTTCCCTGACGCTGAGCTTCGACTGTATCTCGCTGAGCTCGTTAAGAAGGTCTTGATCGAATTCGCCTGACATCTGCTTGCTTACGAAATCCTGCTGCTTTCTGTGGAACTCTGCAAGGAGTTTCTGAGCGACTTCATCCTCCTTCAGCTTTTTCTCCATTTCTATGAATTCTCTGTACTCTTCAAGCTCAACTATTGCCTCAGCAAGGGCAAGGGCCTTTTCCTTAACGACATCTAACATCCACATACACCCTCTGATGCTTTCTTAAAGGCTTCTCAAATCATATTTTAACCTTTCCATTTTTTATTCCGTCTCTTATATTTTTTGGTCTTATAGGAATTCTCCTGACGTATCCGCAGTTAAGGCAAGTTATTATGACCCTTGACTTCTGAATCCTAACCCTGAACCTCCCGGATTTGTAGGGGTAAAGGCATTTCTTGCAGTAGAGCATCTTTAGCTTACCCAACCTTATCCTGTACCTCATAGCTATCCTCCTCGCAAGCTCAACGTATCTCCTTGCAAGCTCGTAATCCTCTCCCTTCACCCTCTGCATTAGATCGAACAGAATCTTTATCCTTTCCCTTGCAATCCTCTTTTCGAGTCTCTTCTCCCTTTTGAGCATGATATCTATTATTTAAAAAAGTTTAAAAGCAGTTTTGATCGAACTCTTTGTGGTGATTATGTTCATAGACCTCCTGGCCGAGAAATACGGTGTAAAGAGAGTTTATCCAGAAGATTGCAAGTTATGCATTCTGGGCTACGAGGGTAGATGTCCTTATCTTAAGAAAATAAAGAACAAATGGTTCTGCGTGAGGGAGATTGCGAAGAAGGATCAGAGAATAAGATTTTAAATCATTTTTTATTTATCGATGTTATGATAGTTCATCCCATAGATTACAGGTACGGTACCGAGGAGATGAAGAGGATATGGAGCGAGGAGAGCAGGATAAAGAGGATGATATGGGTCGAAATGGCACTTCTCAGAGCCCTTGCCAGAAGGGGTTACATAGATGAGGAAAGGGTTAAGGAGGCGCAGGAAAGGGCTCTCGAGATAACACCTGAAAGGGTTAAGGAGATAGAGGAGGAGATTAGACACGATATAATGGCTCTTGTAAAGGCAATTTCGGAAGTCGTTGATGAAGATGTGGCGAGATGGGTTCACTTCGGCGCAACTTCAAACGATATAACAGATACCGCCGTTGCAACCCAGATAAGGGATTCTCTTAAGATACTGGAGCTGAAGATAAGGGAGCTTATAAGGCTTCTCTGCGAAAAGGCAAGGGAGTACAGGGATGTTGTTTGCCTTGGAAGAACTCACGGTCAGCCAGCTTTACCCGTGACTTACGGATTCAGATTTGCAGTATGGGCTTCTGAGATGGCGAGGCATCTTATAAGGCTTAGGGAGATTAAGGAAAGGGTGCTAGTGGGAAAGATGAGCGGTGCAGTTGGAACACAGGCTGGATTCGGTGAGGAGGGAATTGAGATAGAGAGATGCGTTATGGATCTTCTGGGACTTAAGCCTGCGATAATATCGACCCAGATAATACCAAGAGACGTATACTGTGAATATATTGAGTTTCTTTCAAATCTCGCGACAACTCTTGAAAAGATAGCTACGAACTTCAGGATACTTCAGAGGGGAGAGGTTGGTGAGCTAATGGAGGAGTTCGGGAAGAAACAGGTCGGAAGTTCGACTATGCCTCACAAGAGGAATCCGATAGACTGCGAGAACATATGCGGAATTTCCAGGGTTATCAGGGGGTTTGTGGAACCGATGCATCAGAGCTCGATACTATGGGAAGAAAGGGATCTCACTAATTCGTCTGCCGAGAGGATAATACTCGTTGAGGCTACGGTTCTCGTCGATCACGCATTAAGCAGGATGATAAGGGTTGTCAAGAGGCTCAGGCTTAATCCAGAAAGAATAAGGAAGAATCTTGAGAATCTGAAAGGTCTAAACCTTAGCGAGGCTGTTATGCTTGAACTGACTAGAAGGGGTATGAGTAGGCAGGAGGCCCATGAAGTTATAAGGGAGATATCTATGAGGGCTCACAGCAGGGGAACTGGGCTGCTAGACGAGCTTCTCAGGGATGAAAGGGTTATGATGTTCTTTAAAAAGGAGGAGCTTGAGGTGCTTTTAAAACCAGAGAACTATCTGGGGACTGCAGGTGAGAGGATAGACTCCGTTCTTAAGTGGATAGAAGGTGTAACGTGTGAGCAATGACGTCATAATTTTTAAAGGATTCGGCAGTCTAATTTTCCCTCATAGTCCCGAATAACCGCAAATCCGGGATGAATTGATGTAAGGGGAGATTTCCTGTTTTTAACCCCGAAGACGAGCTTACCATAAACTTCATAAACTCTTGTCGATAATATGATATTGCGGTATGTCATAGATTACCGCGGGGGTTGCCGAGCCAGGAAAAGGCGCAGGGCTTAAGACCCTGTCCCGTAGGGGTCCGCGGGTTCAAATCCCGCCCCCCGCATAAACTCAGAATTTCTTTAAGTTTCTCTTTTAAAACAGAACTAATATCAATTCCTAATTCTTTAGCTTTCTGTAACAGATTTTTATTTATTTTAGATAAATCAAATAGGTTGTACAACTTGTTGTACAACTCATGATCAATTTCATCAATAGATATCAGAAAGTTATTTTCATTTATCTGATAGATCCTCACTTCTTTACCTATTAGATCTTTGAACTCTTTAGGAAATCTAACAATAGGGTATTCGAATCCTTCCTTTGCTCTCTTTCTACCTATAACTGATTTTCCAACTAGTTTCATTTATCATTCACCTCCTCATTAAGATCTTTTGCAAGCTTATCTATTATCTTCTTATACTTAGGACAATTCGATTGATCGATTGGAATTTTAATATTGCATTTTTCTCCATCAACGGGACAAATGAGACCAGATAATAAATTTCCATTAAGATCTCTTACTTCAGCATTTCTTATTTTAATCTCACCTGAATTTATTAATGCATCTACATCTAAATCAAATTCTAAAAGGATATAAAAGCAACCAACTCTTATCCATTTTCTAATTTTAAACGGTTTACCTATCACTGTTAAAAGGTAATTATCAAATATGTCAACACCGAAAGTTCTAAACTTATCATCTATTTTAGCAATGTATTTAACCAATTCGTCTGCTTCTTCGGAATTACAGCTAGGAAAGATATGTATAATAGGTGGAAATGGAATTAATAAACGCTTCATCTTACCAAACCACGTATTTCTTATAGCATCCCAAAAGCATAATGTTATTATATTTCCAATTTCTTTAAAACTAAGACCATAAAATTTAAGTGTTGATTCCTCCCCCCTAAGTTCTTTTACAATTTCTTTAATATCTATTGGTATAGAGATTGGAAAATGAGAGATTAGTCTTAAATATTCTTTAATATAGCACGATAAAGCTTTATTTGGGATGTTATTTAATGCTTTGACTAGCTGTTCTTTATCAATACCATGACGTTCTAACATTTCTAAAAATATTTCTTTAGCCTCTTCTAGTTTTATAACTCTTTTCTTTACGTAGTGCATTAATAATCCTAAGTCTTTTTTAACTAGATGGTTAAAATATCTAGATTTTTCAAATAATTCATTAACTCTTTGATCTTTTTTTGAAATTTCAATAATTATATCCATTAAATCAGGATTAACTTTTAATCTTAATCTACTCTTAACATCTCTTTCAACATATTTTTCAAAGAATCGTTCATACCCCTTACCTCTTCTTCCATGTATCCAAGCTGATAATTCAGAATCACTAATCCCAGCTTCCAAACATAACTCTCTCTGCCTCTTAAACTCGGGATAGAATTTAACTAAAGCTAATATTAATTTCTCGAAGTTTGTAAGCTTAGAATCCTTAAAAATATCTTTAATTCTTCTGCCTGTTAATGGTAATTCTTTTTCATTGGTGTCTATTAATGTCTTTAAGTATAAAAATTTAGCGAATTTAACATTATTTAGCAATTTGCTAAATTTTTAACAGATTATAAATCTATACCAAATTTTTAACATCATCAAATAATTTGTTAAATTCTTGATTTTCGTAAATAAACAGTTAAAAATTGAATACTTGGCAATTAGAGCTATAATAAGGCTTTTTTAGCAAAAAGTAGATTGAGAGACATGAATCGAAGGAGTTTAAGTCTAGAGGTAAAGACCTACATTAGATTGCCTAAGGACATTCAGGAAACTGTAGAGAAGCTTGCAAGGGAAAAGGGATTGCCAGTAAGCCAATTTTTAAGAATGTTGGTTTTAGAAAGACTTAAAGAATTAAAAAATTTAGGAGGTGGTAGCTAATGGCTAACTGGTTGGATAGGATTCCGGACGGATTCCTAACTATAAAAGAAGACGGAATCTATGAACTTAAAATTATCGGTGAACCTAGGGTTATAAGCACTAAGTTTGGAGAAAGATTAGCTATTCCAACTGACAAAGGACTATGGACTCGATCTTTAGTTTCCAGGATCTCAAGAACCTTGAAAAGAATAGCTCTAAAACTTAATGGTAAGATTACTGGACTAGTAATCAAGGTTGAGAAGAAAGAATCTTTCTATAGAATTTTGGAAGCAAGAATAAATGATCAGATAGTTTATTCAGAATGGCAGGATAGAGTAGATAGAGCTGAAAACAATACTAAAAGTATTGCTGAAATCATAGATAAAGAATTCGAGCATCATGCAACTTATGATCTAAAAACGACTGAAAATTTGCTAAAAGCGAAAGGATATCAGTTCGATCAGGAAAAGATCTTTCATGCATGGAGAATTCTTGTAGAGCAAGGAAAAGCTGTAGAAGTAGACAAGAAAACATGGTACTTGAAGCCATGATCGAAAGAAGAAAAGAAATTGCTCGATACTATGGATTTAAGACTATAAACTTAAAGCTTGGTGACTATGATGATAGGACTTGAACCCGTTAAAAGATTTATCATTCTACTTATTTTTTCATCCTATGTTAAGAATGAGGAACCAGTATCTGGATTAATCATAGCTGAACCGGAACACGGTAAGACAAAGTTACTGAAATCGATAAGAGCTAAGAGAGTAGAAGTAATAATGGATGCTACAGCTTACGGAATTTCACAACATCTCTTACCAAGGATATTTTACAAGGAAGTTAGAACCTTAATTTTTCCAGATTTTCTAAGGATTTTATCAAGAGGAAAGAGGATAGTTGATGAAATCCTGACACTTATCAATGCAATTATTGAAGATGGAATTGATGCATCGATACTAACAAAAAACATTCAGTGGATTCCTCCTTCTAGCGAATCTGTTAAAGCTAACGTGATAATTGCAATAACACCAAATGAGCTTGAAAAAAGGAAAGAAAAATTAAGAAGATATGGGTTTATGAGAAGAGTTTTACCATTTTATTACACTTACACCCAAGAAGATCTGAAACTCATCCATGAAGCTTTAAAGACTGGTACAAGCAATCAGATCTTTGAAAAAATTGAACTTAAGGTTCCAAATGAAGATGGTGAGATTTACATGAGTAAAGAATTAGCAGATATGCTTGATCCTGTTATTGAAATACTAAAACCTGTAATCGGTGCTTACACAGGATTTACCTTAAGAAGACAGCTTCAGTGTTTATGTAAGGCTAATGCTTTAATGAACAATAGAACTAAAGTAACTGAAGATGATATTAAGGAGATTTTAGCTTTTGTTCCATTCTTATTTAACCCAATAGCTGGAGATGAATGCATATGGCTTATAATGAGAAATTTACCAGCCAGATCCGAAGAACTTGTATCAATATTATCAAACAGATTCTCGAGAAGGACTATATATGATAGACTTGAAAAGTTGAGAAATTTAGGATTGATTTATAAAGCTAAAGATCTCTGGAAATCAATATTATTTAATTAACTTCTATTTTATTAATAGCTTAATGTGCAGAAATAGAGTGTATTAACTCAATACACCCCTATTTTGCACACACTGCCAGACATCGTTTAACACACATTGTTAGCTAAATCTTATCTCATTTATGTTTTATTTATTATATTTAATCATTTATTATGATTTTCTTTCTTAATAATAAATCTAATAAATCCACTAACCAATCTAATTTAAGCTCATCAGCTATTATATGAACCAAACCGCTTAAGATTCTTTCAATTTTCTTATCTTCAGACATTAATCCGTATAAGATTGCAGAAATGGGAGAGTGAACAAAATCTCTTCTATGATATTTACCGCTTATCTTATAGGTTGAATCTAAATGCTTATGAACATCTGGAAATTCTTCACCAAATAGTATCCTATCTATCTTCCTATGTCTTCTGTGATCCATCAAGTATTCTATCACTTTTAAAAATAAAAAGGTTTTTTACATCCAATAATACTCTACTCATTATATTTTACTAAAATTTTATATCTTATAATTAAATAATAACTTTATATATATTTTTATTATCAATTTTAGAGCCGGTGATTATGAGGTTTGCCACGGCAAAGTAATAGTACACCATTAGTTATGAAGTGCTTGCATATGTAACTTTATTTTAATAAAAAGAAATTATAATTTAATCCATAAATTTGGTTTTAGATTACTCCAATGATGTTTGCAATTGCAGCAAATTTTCTCGCAATTAGGTAAAGATACAAACCTATAAAATCTAAAAATAAAAAAGTAGAATTAAAAACTTAAGATATCTATTTTTTATTTTATTATATTCCAAGTAATTTATCTGGTCTATCCTCCAAACGATAGATATAGCCAGTAATTTTTGTATGATCAAATGGATCGACTTCCACCTTCCAAGGAATAGCAGTATCTTGCCAGAATTTTTTAAATCTTAATAATCTTTGAAGATCATGGTTAACATCCTTAAGAATGCTCCATCCTTTAATATCAATAGTCTTACCAACTTTAATTGCTGGTAAAACTAGTTCTGTTAATAACACACCTCTTATACGTTTAAATGCTGGATGAGAAGGAGATTTAATAATATCTCTACTTAATAGCTCTGCTTTTATTATTTTAGCAGGGCTTGCACATGGTATTCCAGCTACTCTTCTTCTATAACCATAATTAAACTCCACTTGGTATATTTCGTCAATTCCTGCTAAAACTTGTTCAAGTTTATCTGGCATCTTCTTAGGAGGCTCATATATACAAGCTCGTTCTTTTATAACTACGTCTGGTAAAGCAATTTCAGCTAATACATCTTCCCAAATTTCTCCTAAAGTGGCTCTTTCTCCGCTAGTTGGATCTGGAACTCCAAATTCAATTGTTGTACATCTTGCCATTTTATCCCACGGATTAATCTTTACTCCTAAAGAAGTTTTAATCTCTTTACCTCCCAAAGGATGTACTGCTGAAGTTTGCTCAGAAACATGTCCCTTTAGATAAAAAACCTCTTGCTTCTCATTTAGTATCGCTTGAAGGGATAAAGGAGGCATTAAATCAACATTTCTAACCCAAGTTCGAGGTAAGGGCCTCACACCTTTCATATCACCTCCCACCCTTTCTCTTTTTACCTTTATCCTTTTCTATTGCCTTTTGAAACATTTCAGCTGCTAAGGCTTGAGCTTTTTGTAAATCTAAATCATGGCAAACCCATCTTAAGTTTCTCCAATCAGCACCACAGATGGGACAGAATGCATCACCAAGATTGCTAAGAATAGCCGTATGAGCGAGCCAATTCTTTCTAAGTCTTTCTTTTTCTTTAAATTCTGGACTTGCTGTTATTTCCTCGATTTTTTTCTCCATTTCTTCAACTTTAACTTTAAGTTCCTTTATTGTCTCTTCAGGAATTTCTATTTTAATTTCATGGGTTATAGGTGTCTCAATCTCTATACCAGCTTCGATAAATTCTTGTCTAATTTCTTCTGGTTGTGCTGCTATAAATTTGACTGATCTTTCTATCTCTTCAATAGTCTTTCCCTTCTCTTTGAGCTTTATTGCATATTCTGCAAGTTCAGGATACTCTTTGATAATTTTTGAGAATTGACGGAGTTCACTTGCGGCAGTAAGTTTACCTTTTGCCCTTAATTCTAGAACTTGTTTTCTTAATTCAGGTTTATCTTTAAGAATTTCTGTTTCACGAAAATCGACATAGCTTAATTGTTCCATGGATTTATCATGCTCTTTATATAATTTTTGCCTATCTTCATAGGCATGAATAATTGCACGTAATGTTACAGCGGGAATTCCTAATTTCTTTGCCATATCTGAAATGGACTTATATCTTCCAGTTTTCTTTCCATTTTCCCATAGTTTATAAATAAATCTTTCAGTTTCTACAGAATTAAGATTTTGTCTATGCCAGTTCTCTATAAGGCTAAGTTCCATAGCCTCAATATCATCTGGTCTTGGTTCTTTAATGATGGCTGGTATTTCCTTAAGCCCTGCAAGTACTGCTGCTCTCCATCTTCTTTCACCAGCAATAATTTCATACGTATCTCCATCTTTTCTGACTAAAATTGGCTGTAATAGTCCAGATTCCTTAATAGATTCTGCTAACTCTTCAAGCTTTTCTTTGTCAAAGGTTTCTCTTGGCTGAAATGGATTTGGTCTAATTTTGTCAACTGGAATCATTTTAATTTCTACCATAAGTAGTATATCACCTCCTTACTTAAAACCTTTTCATTCGCTTTTCAGCAATGAGATTGCGATTTTTGCCCATGAAAGTTGTTTTATACTCCATTTATCTGTTGACATATCTACTTCGAGTATTTTCACCTCCTCTGGATTCGAAATGTTCTTAGCAACCTCTTTAAGCTTATTTATGGCTTCTTCCTCTTTTGCAAATACCCATTTCTCATCTTCAGTATCTAAAACATAGAATTTATTTCCCTCAATCTTTATTCCCATCTCCACACACCTCCTTTTCTTTTTTTAACTTCTCAACTTTATTTAGTAATTCAATTATTACCTCTTCACAAGTCATTCCTATTTTACCATACTTTTTCAGGCATTCTTTAACTTCTTTTGAAACAACCAAACCCCTAATAGTGTTAGTTAGAAACGTAGATAAGGATTTCGATTTAGAAGAATGTTTAGATATCAACGTTTTACTTGAAAAGCTAAAAGAGAACTTAGGAAATGCAAGAATAGAAGTAATGATAAGATCAGAGGATGAAAATGAAGAAGAAATTACGAATTTCATAGATCCCTCAAGAATTTCGCCGACAAAGGTATCAAAGTTTTGTGGCTTATTAGATCTAAGCAAAGAAGCAGAGCTACCGAGGAAAACATATAAGAAGCCAGATAAGCATTTCATGTACCCCATCGAAGCTATGTTTAGGCTACTGTTAGTCTTAACCCCAGCAGAAAGATCAATAAATCGCTTTATAAATGAACGACTTGATAATGAAAACTTAAGAAAGATTTAGAAATTGTTCATAGAGAGATTAAAAGAAGGATTATCGAAGAAGGGAATAAAACTTGGAATAAGGATAAGCATAGATTCAACTTCATTACTAACGCTAAAGAATGATGAATGCGGAAAAAATACAACACATATTACTTCCAGAAATATAATATCGGGAAGATGGTAAAGGTTCACTTTGCTACACGCGTTGATATGAATATTCCACTCTAACTCATAGTTACGGATGCAAATGCTTATGATGGATACTACTTAATTCCGATTCTTGAGAAATTAAAAGAACTGGAGATTGAACCAGAAGAAATCTATGGAGCTGCTCATTATGGAGCACTTGAAAATTAGACTATATGCTCGATGAAATATGGATTAGAATGTTATTTTCCAACCCCCTGAAAATGCTAAGTTCAATAAAAAAGTAACAAAAGAATGGATAGAGAAAGTATATAACGGAATAGCTTATGAAAAAGGATTAAGCTATGATGTTAGCTTTAGCGAGATGTTAAGGGTTCTCTTTAAACATGGATATTATGAAGAAGTTAGGGCTTGCTTCAGAAACCAATGGATTAAGGTTAAGCAGGAAAATTCTAAAGAATATGGGAGAATTTACCATGAAAGAAATATATCAGAGAATTTACATTCAATACTCAAAGAACAACTACTCTTTGATGAAAATCTCAATATAAAGGACTTTAATACAATGGAGTTCTATGCAAGACTGTTCTTAGTTACTTTCTGTTCGTTGCTTTAACAAGAGTTGAAAATGGAGTTAACGAAGGATTAGCGAAAGTAAATCCAACAGCATTTAGCTAATTTTTATATTCCATTTTACTCTACACCTAATCTCTCTAAGATTCTCTCTACGATCGGAGCGACCATAGAAATAATGAATAAATAAGTCAATGGAATTTTTATAACTACAGCTTCTGGAAGATTTGGCAAAACAAACAACCAACAACCAATAAGGACAATTATTTTGCACAACCATACCTCCCTTCCCTTTGCTATCTCAAAAAGTTCCTTTAAGGATCGTATCCAATCAATCATATTAAGACTTTAGATGCTTTCCATAACCAATAGAGGGTTAAAGTGAAAAGCATTGCTCCAGCAAGGATTGTTGGAAGAAAGTTTGCATCTATACCAACTATTAATGCATGTAATGAAACTATTGTTGTTATAGCAAGCGTTGCTACTACAGTGGTTACTTTTGATATCTGTCTTCTGATATAATACCTAATCCTTTTTTCGAGTATTCGTCGCAAAAAGTAGCCACTTCTATAGAATTCTTCTCGTGTAACCACATCCTCTTCAATGTATCTACTAAGTAATCTTTCTAATACTAGCACGATCTCTATAGGTACTTTTATTCTTTCCCTCTCTACTTCAATTTCTATGAATTCTTGACTTTCATAATCTTCTTCAATTTCCTCAATTTCTCGAAGTCGAACCATTATAATGGCACCTCCATTAAAATGGAAATAATCTTCGTCTTCTTTTTGTTCTAAAAACCTCAATCTGTACTTTTGTTACAACATACCGCAAATCTATCATTTTCTTAATGATATCTTCTGAAAGAGTGTTACTAAACAATATGTGTAGGTTATTTAACAAATAACTTAAAAGGTCTTTTATTTTATCAATTATCTCTTCTTTAGCTTTGTCTTTAAGATTATACTCTTTAAGACTTTCAAGCTCATTAAATATATCTTCTAAAAATTCTCCTATAAAAACACCCACTGGAAACTCGAATATAATGCAGATTTTGGTTAAATCAGTAGCAACTCTCCCACATGAATACGTATTAAATTCCGAGATTAATTCTTTCATATTCCTAAGTTCTCTCTCAAAATACCTATCTAAGTCAACAGAGGTCATTATGATTAAAAATTTTTCATTCTAAATTTAAGTGTTTTGATGTTTAATTTTATCCAGAATATTAATAAATCTCAACATACACTCTCGCCATGGAGAACCCCTTGATTATAGCTAATTTAAAAGACATAATTCAATTCATTGTAAGTTAAATTTTACAATATTATGAAT
>Ga0190367_1001608_pt1 | contig 12776 bp, 4 predicted proteins | sample 4872181011_MG_FD_171838 | JGI IMG/M metagenome (GOLD analysis project Ga0190367, IMG submission 171838) | Hydrothermal vent microbial mat bacterial communities from Southern Trench, Guaymas Basin, Mexico - 4872-18-10-11_MG | ecosystem: Environmental > Aquatic > Marine > Hydrothermal vents >... | reverse complement strand
GCAGTTGAATTCCCAGCCTGGGCAACATTAACTGATAATTCAACAATGCCAGCTAGTTCGGTTTGGATAAAAGCTGTTGACCTAGAAGAACAAGTACAACCTAATGCTACTAATGTTATATTAGCTACATTAATGATAAAAGTAAAGGGAGAAGGCGTATCAGATCTTTTAATATCAATTACAAAACTCGATGATGATGAAGGAAATCCAATAACACCCATAATAGTCAATGGTTCAGTAATAGCAGATAAAACACCACCAACAACAACCGTAACAGCTAATGTTCCTACTCAAACTGTAGCACCAAATTGGATAATGGCAGATTGGACTAATCAAAAAGTCATTCTATCCTTTCATCGCAGCGATGCTGGCATTGGTGTTGATTATACTAAGCTATCGCTTGCTGAGGCGTCAGAAGTAGGCACGTTAAGCGTTACGATAACGAACAACAGCTGGACTTGGAACGCGACGCTGAGCAAGGGTGCTGAGATAACGGTACCTTACAACGAAACGTTTGGAGATACGTTTAACGTCACGATAGATATAGCAGAGGGAACCAAAGTTAATGCCACATTACAGTATTATTCGGTTGATAAAAACGGAAACGTCGAGGATACGAAATATGTTACCGTAAGAATTGATAAGGCCCCGCCTGTAATCATATTCATCCCACCTACCCCAGCTGATGGTTCCCTTAACTGTACAGGATATATCACCATTGAGATTCAATCGGACAAGCCGCTTGAATGGGCAAAGATCGATTACGGTATAGAGTACATAAATGGTACGGAGTACTGGGCTCATGACGTACTGATGGACAAGCTCGATACCGAGGGGACAGAATGGTCTTATAACATAACAATCAACGACGATGCTCGTTTGCGATACAATGTGTGGTGTGAGGATAAGATAGGCAACACGAACAGTACGGGATATAGAACCGTCACAGCTTCGGTTGCACCGCCTATAGTTAACATAATGGCGCCGGAAGAGGCTGTTGTGGGTGCAACGGTAGACATCACGATAACGATAAACGATACAGCGCTTCACAAATATGAATTATATGAAAACGGTGTGAAGATAGGAGAAAAGGTGTACGAACTTGACGAGGCCCTGAATCTTCTGAGCGTAAGTATACACCTTGAAGTTACCAGATCTGCTCCGGATAACGTTACTTACACGATTAAAGCCTTCGATTTCTGTGGTAATGAAAACTCAACAAGCAAGACAATAAGATTCGTGAGCGTGGGATTCTTCAGCCCATATCCCGAACCCGATTCTTATGTGAATAACAGCATGACGGAGATAAGTGTCAAGTTCGCTCAGGTCACGAACATAAGAATGTTTGTCGACGGGGTTGAGGTTAGTTATACGATGGAGGAAAATAAGGTCAAGTACATACCGACCGAACCTCTGTCCGAAGGTGAGCACTGTGCCTTCGTCAACGGAACGTACAACGGAAAGGAGTACAACATAAGCTGGTGCTTCACAGTCGATACGATTAAGCCCGTGATTGAATATGAGGTATTTGATACCGATGATGACGGGTTCCCAGAAATAGATGAACAGGTTAAGATATGGTATAACGTCACGGATGTTAACTTTTTCAGAGTGAAAATCCTAGTTAATAACGAGCCAGTAACTACGCTTACGGAGCCAGAAGGATGGTACAGCTTCACACCCACAGTTATAGGAGATTACAAGCTGGTTGCTTACGATAAGGCTAATAATACAGATGTAAAGGAGTTCCACATCTATAACAACTACCTGGTATATGCGATAAGGAGCGAACCCAAGGAGAAGTTCACGGTAAACCTAACAAAGCTAGCGACACTGGATTTAATGAACAGGAGCGAGGTAAACGTAATAGTTTACGGTGGAGAGGAGATATCAATACCTCTTAACAAGGTTGAAAGAACTATTATTCCGGGAACTAAGGCAAAGTACACCGTGTATCCGGATTACAGAGCGAACGGAACGATAACGAACTTCTACCAGACGTGTGTGGTGTACGAGAAGGGATCTCTCCTCGACGTTTACATGTGGACTAAGACACATGCTAAGGGAATGATAATACTCGTGAAGCTTAACGACAGCAAGGCCGAGGATAAAATAGCGGAGTTTGCAAGGACGTTCAGCCTGAAGGGACTAATAAAGATAGATGAGCTTCCGGAGTTCATAGAGGGAGACGTATACTTCTTCGGAAAGGAGGGATGCGGAAGGGCGATTTACGACAGGGCTGCCGAGAAGTTCACCGGGGCCGAGACGTGGGGTCACATAACGATAACAGAAGATCTGGATGACATGCTAAACGAATCTGAGTATCCGCACAACATAATAGACTTCTCACAGGGCATAAGGCTGACGGACATACCTGGGTACGTTTCAGGTGCCGCTGTTACGATGGCAGATGCTACGGGTCTTTCATCCCTCGAGCCAGGAACGTATCTCCTGCTTGCGATTGGTAAAGACGGGGACGTAATTGCTTTAAACGCCATGATGCCGATAGTTGTCATAAACGGAACAAGAGAACAGATAGAATCCGAACTGGCCCTTCCGAAATCGCTGCCAAGAGGAGAGAGCTTTGAAGTACACTTCCCGAACTTCGTTAACAGAACTGCCGTCCTGATGCTCAAGAACGTGATATACAACGCATCGGTACTCATAAACGCTTCTGAGGAATGGGTTAGGATATGGAGGGTCAATATAACGTACGACAACAAGCCTCTGAGAGAGCTCATATATTACAAGGAGGGTGAGCCGAAGCACACGAAGATATGGATTCCGATCGGGATGGGAAGGGGAGCATATAAGAAGAGCAATGTTCTCACGATAGATACGGACGATCTCGAGATAGGATCCTACCTGCTCTGCATATTCGCACAGGAGGTCGGAGGAAGACTGTACTATGCAGGTGTCGTAGAAATGAACTTAACTGCTGTTTACGCCGTTAACATAACTTCTACACCTCTCAAGATAACGGTTGAGAAGAATGAAACCGCGGAATTCGTACTGACGGTAAAGAACGTAGGAAATGTTAACGATTCTTACTTCTTAAGTGTTGAGGCTCCAGAAGAGCTCTCGTACACACTCAGCAAGACAGAGTTCTTCCTGCCCAAGAAGGCTTCCACGGATGTAACGCTAAGGGTGTGGGGAGTCGTACCCGGATCTTATATAGTTAAAGTGACCGTGACATCTATGAACTACTCCAATGTTAAAGCCACTGTAAGCGTTATCGTGAACGTAATAAAGGCTGTTGACATAGATTCCGATGTAACCTTGAGACCTGTTGGAGTAGGTGAAAAGGCCCTGTTCAATCTTACGGTTACAAACACTGGACTTTACACGCACGACTACAACATAACATGCTGGGTTAGGCCCGGAGCTGTAATATTCCTGAACGGTGTCAACACGACGACTTACACGATACCAAATCTGGGCAAGGGAGATAGTAAGACCTTGAAGCTCGAAGTCTTAGCGCAGGTAAACGAGACTTTCACTGTGTACATCAAGGCGAACACGACGACAAAAGGAAATGTGGAGGATTACGACAACTTAACGATTATTGTAAGTGCTCTGGCATATTACGGAGTGAGTGTGACGCCCGAGGTCACGTACAGGAATGCTGAGAGGGGAGAAGTAGTATCGTTTAACCTGACTGTAAGGAACGAAGGAAACGTTCCCGACACATACACGATCGAGGTGCTCAAGCCGCCTGAGGTTGGCTACAGCTTAAGCGCGACTGAGGTGACGATTCCCAACGGATCTTCAAGCGTTGTGAGGCTTGACGTCTGGTCGAACGAGCTTGGAACTTATGATATATCCATCATAACGAAGTCCAAGAGCGATCCTTCAATCTCGCACGAGACGATGCTGACTTTTGAGGTTATAGGTGCCGTGGAGCTGAGCGTTGATACAGAGCTCAACTCGACGATGATAACCAAGGCCGGAGAGAGGGCGGAGGTCACGTTCAACCTGACAGTCACTAACACCGGTAAGTACAAGCACGATTACACGCTTGTATGCTACAACAGTTCGGAGGTTATAGTAAAGCTGGACGGAGTTCCCGTAAACACGACAACAAAGGCTAACGTTCCAAAGGGTGGAAGCGTTTCGATAACACTGGCCTTAAACGTTACCGAAGGAGAATACTCTGTTCTCGTTTCGGCAGTCACCACCACGAGAGGAGGTGTCACGGAATACGACAACGTAACCGTAACTGCTGCCGTAAGCATGCTGAGAATCTACGGTGTAAGATTGAGCGTGGATAAGGTAATGGAGAGGATAAAGCCCGGACAGATTGCAGTTTACAACATAACGGTTATGAACATTGGAAACGTCAAGGACAACTTCAGTCTGATGGTGATAAATCCGAAGGCAGATGTTGCAAGCCTTAACAAGACATACCTATCGTTAGGTCCAGGAAAGTCAGAAGTTGTAGTGTTAAACGTGAGCGATCCTGAGCCCGGGGAGTACGTTGTAGAAGTAGTTGCGACTTCAGAAGGTGATCCGTCAAAGTTCGATAGCGTTAGTACTACGACATTCATAGAGAGCTACGGACTGATACTCAGCGTAGATACGCTTCATCAGACTAGAAAGGCAAACGAGTCCGCCATATTCACGCTTTCACTTCTTAACATAGGAAACGTCATGGACAATTACACCGTAACGATAGAGAGTAACTGCGCGTACGATCTGACAGGTTACGATGTGTATCCAATTCCAGGTGTCGGTTACAACGTAACAAACGTCAGTGCCGGTGAGGAAAGAATTCTCACCTTCAGATTGATGAGCACGGTTGAAGGTATCTACTACGCAAACGTAACGGCTAAATCGCAGGGAGATCCCTCAAAGGTTGACTTCGTAAACGTAACCGTGGAGTTCAAGAAGGAGAAGGTGTACAACTTCGAACTGACAGTTCTTCCAGCGATGAATTTCGTTGAGATATACGATAATGCCACATTCACCGTAAGGATAAAGAACACGGGTAACGCCGAGGATACATATGTCCTGACAACGACAGAGGGAGTTCTTGAGAACAACACGTTAACCGTTATGCCAGGTGAGGTCAAGACAACTACCCTAACGGTTTACTGCACGGAGCTAAGGACTGTTACGATAACTGTGACGGCGCAGTCTACAAACAACACGAGCATAGTTAAGAGCGTAACAGTTTACGCATCTGTTGTACCACCGGTTATGCTCGAGCCAACTCCCAGTTCCCAGACAACATATGTCTGCAACAAATCCAAGTTCATGATAAGGGTAACAAATACCGGAGTTGAGCCTCACACATTCGATATAAGCGTTCTCAGCAATATCGAGTACTACAGGCTTAGCACGGAAAGGGTTTATCTGGAGCCATACGAATCCGTTGACATCATACTCACGATGCACTCGTCAACCGTAGGTACCTATTACGCGACCATAACTGCTTACGTGAGCGATAGACCCGAGAAGAGCGCTAGTACGGATGTCATGGTTGTTTACGAGACTGTACCTATCCACGGTGTAACTATTTCCGTGTATCCGCCGTTCAAGCAGGTTGAGGTAGGAAAGTCAGCATTCTACAGGGTTACTGTTAGCAATGTCGGTAACATGGACGAGGAGTTCAGCATAAGCATAACCATGAACGAGACCCTTGCAACACTTGCAAATGCAACGTACATGGGAATGAGTCTGACAGAATTAATACCGGCAGGAAAATCCGTTAGCCTCCTGCTTAACGTAACACCGACAGAAATAGGATCTTACGACGTCGTAATAAACGCATCCTCTCTTAACGCGTCAGATGTTGTTAAAATAACGACAGTTGCGATAGGTGAGAGGAATGTTACAAAGGTAAAGTCAATAGTAAAGGATTCGGCATTGATAAACTCTAAGATTGAGAAGTCGAGGATAGAGTTCTCGTTCATAGATCCATCGTACATAGCTGGATCTGAGATAAAGAGATGTGTTATAAGGAACAGCACTGTTCTTAGGACAACTCTTAGCGACGTAGAGCTTTACAATGCTACGGTGCAGGACGGAATGATCTATAACGGTACGGTGTTCCTGTACGATGTCCCGTACGAGATAGCTAGGGAGATAGGAGTATACAACATAGTGGTGGCATCTGAATCGAAGAAGGGTACAATTGCCGGAAGGGCTCACGAGACAATTGCAGTCAGATCGGATCTTGTTGGAGCTGAGGTAGATATACTCAACAAGGGAGGATACGCCGGAGGAAGTGCAAAGTTCGACAAATCGACGATACCTCCCAAAGGAGTTGAGGAGCCTAGAATGGATATAGTCGTCGTGAGGGCAGGAGAGCTAACGGGAATAGCAAAGGTAGGAGATTACGTAAACATAACGCTTAGCGATGTCGTGAAGAGGAATCTCGATAAGGCAACCGTTGTGATCAAGTACGATCCCACCAAGATACCTGCTGGATATTCCGAGGATCAGCTGAGTCTGTTCAGGTATAACGAAGTCACAGGAAAGTGGGAGGAGCTCAAGAACGTTGTTGTAGACAAGGTTACAAAGACTGTAAGGGGAGAGACTAGGGAGTTCAGTATATTTGCAGTGATGGCGAAAGTTGTTGCTGCTCCTCCGCCTCCTGCACCTCCTCCACCTGTCCCGGCACCTGTTGGAGGAGGAGCAGTGATAATACCGCCTCCTCTTGTAGCTCCTGCAGTAGTGACGTTTGAGTCCCTGCCGATACAGTTCATAGCACATGTACCTAAGACTATAGAGATTCCGGCCGAGTACGTTGAAAAGACGGATGTACTTAAGATAACAGCCCTAACGGAGTTCAGCGGAATTATAAAGGTAGCAGTTTCAAAGGTACTGAAGCTCCCGCCTGAAATACCAGCTCCCAAGTATCCCGTGTACTCATACGTTGAAATAGTTTTCTACAGCGTTGTAGGAGAAAAGATCACCGCCAAGTCGGGAGTTGTCGAGTTCAGAGTTCCGAAGGAGTGGTTAAGAGAGAGGGGATACGACGTAACCCAGGTAGTTCTAATGAAGTACGAGAAGGAATGGAAGGAGCTGAAGACAGAATACGTAAGGGAAGATGCAAAGTACTACTACTTCAGAGCTGAAGTCCCGACGTTCAGCGTATTCGCCATAGCTGCAAGACCTCCAGTCGTAACACCTACACCGACACCAACACCGCCACCAGTGACACCGACAGTTCCTCCTGTGACTCCGACACCGCCCATTACGCCTACCGTGACTCCCACGGTACCTCCGCCTCCTCCACCACCTCCACCTGTATGGCCGATAGTTGCAGGAGTGATAATAGCTGCAATAGTGATAGGACTCGTAGTGTACTTCGTCAGAAAGAGAAGAGCATGAAGATAAAGATTTTTCTGATTTTTTTAACAATATTTCTTCTAATTAAGTCTTGTTCTGCAATAAGCGTAAACGTTAACCCTGCAGAAGAGATAAACGGAGAGTACTACGTTGTAAAGGGAACTGTTTTGAACATAGAGCTGAGAGGAAGTCCTAAGGAATCTGTGGATGTCAGATTGAACTATAAGTTTTACCTGGATGTTGAGGGCGGAACGTACCGTTACAGATTTGAAAGCTTTCATTTACCTTTAGATGCTAAGGAGCTAACGATAAAGTCCTACAAGGTCATAGATATGAGCGTAAAATCAACGATCCTGTGGGTAATCCCCGTAACACTTCACGCCTATGCAACGAACGGTGTTGCAAGGATTTCAGTAGGAAAGATTGGTGCAGGGAATTACAACGTTGAAATTTACGGTCAGTCGGAATGTGAATCCGTATGCGTTGAGGTTGAGATGAGATCAAATCTTATCTTGGACGAAAAAGGGCTTTTCACGATTAAATACGATACTTCCGGACTTCCTTCAGGAGATCTTACGGTAATAGTTAACGGGGATAGGATCAGGGCTCATATAGTCTCGAGTTATGGAGAAATACCAAGACAAACTCCAACGCCAACTCCAACTCCAACAACGCCTACACCAACCCCGACTCCTGTAACACCGACTCCAACTCCGACGACACCGACTCTGACTCCAACTACGCCAACACCAACGACGCCTCCACAGACTCAGACAACTCCCATTGCTCATACGCCGACTCAGACGCCGATAACATCTCCTGTACAGCCATCACAAACGGTATCATCTCCAACTCCAGAGGAAACCGTAACTCCCACACCTGAACAGACAGAAACTCAGACTTCACAATCGGTTCAAACACCAGCAGAGGAAGAAACTCCCGAAGAGTCTCACGTGACTCAAACTGCACACGTAACTCAAACTACACCTCCTGAAACACCAAAACCAGCTGAAACAAATGTCAACATTACACCTGAGACACCACCTTCACAAAATCAAACCGTGAAAGAGATCAGAAGTCTGAACGTCTCGATAAGTCCCAAGGAGATGAAAGTGAAAGGAGGAGATGAAATAACATACATTTTAACCCTAAACTGGTCACCGAGGGAGTGGAGGGGGATTGTATCTTTCAGGATAACAATTGAGTCTTCGGGATTTTCGAAGAGCTACAACGTATCCGATGTCAGAGTCAATTCTGATCCGCCTATAACGATCAGAGTTCCCCTAAGAATTCCCGAAGGTATACCGCCGGCGAAGTACGAGGTAAAAATTGAGGCGATGATAGATAACTTAAAGGCTGAGGACTGCACGCACATAACCGTTGTCCGTACTCCAGGATTTGACTTCTTAGCATTTTTAACAGGTCTTCTTATATCCCTAATACTTTTAAGGAGAATGGTAAGGCGTTGAATCATCTAATGCTTCTGAGCTTTTTAACTATCCTCTCCATCCTGTCCTCCATCTTGAAGAAATAAGCGTAATACTTCGATTTCTTTATAAGAATTGGGCTTCTATCCGTTTTGATAGTCTTGTGACCGTCTGCCACTACGAAAACTTCTCTGTCGAACTCTATTCTTATCCTTTTGTCTGATTTAACAACCCAGGGTTTCCAGCCAAGTTTGAACGGTGCTACTGGTACTATTAAAATCGATTCCAGTTTCGGGTCTATAACAGGTCCGCCAGTTGAAAGTGCGTATGCAGTTGATCCTATCTGCGTTGAAACTAGGATTCCGTCGCATCTTATCTCATCAACCCTTACATCGTCGATAAAAACCTCAACATCTATTAGCTTTGCAGGTCTTGCCCCCAGAACTGCTATTTCGTTTAGCGAGAGAAGTTCCTGATTTTCCACCGTGCTCTCAAGCCTCATAAACCTCTCGACCTCAAATCTCGTTAGAGCCTTCCTCAACTTCTCCCTGTACTCATCTGGCTCGCAATGCGTTAGAAGACCTATTCTACCAGTGTTTATCCCGAATATTGGCGGACATTCTTTAAGGAATTGAAGCAGTTTTAGTATCGTTCCGTCTCCACCGACGACAACTATGAAATCGTACATGCAGGCATCCGACCAGTTCTCTATTATCTCTGCCTGAAATCCGATTGATTTCAGAAACTCAAGAACTTCGAGTGCTATTCTGTAGGAGTCGAACTTGTAAACTATTCCCCCTTTCATTTGATCAACTCCAGCATTTTTTTATGAAGTTTTTTATTTGATACAACTATTTTAAATCTTTCACGCATGCTGAACTCCTTCTTACCCAAACCTTTACCGATTTCATCCGTAACAACTGCTCCGGCATTTTCGGCTATAAAAAGACCAGCAGCCACGTCGAATATCCTAAGAAATCCCCTCTTACCCCTGACATCTATGAACGCATCAAACGTACCGTCGGCGACAAGGCATATCTCAAGGGATGCACATCCAAATATCCTTATCCTCTTTATTTTCATACTCCTCTCGGGATAGTAAAATATCACGTTAGCATCCTCAATCCTCGATTTTCCCGAAACCCTTATCCTATCGCCGTCTCTGAAGGATTTTCCGTTAATTGAGTAGTACTCCGTACCCGTTGCAAGGTTCATAACGTATGCAAAAAAAGAATCCTCGAAAAACCTGCTTCTGGAAAAGCAAAGGGATATTGAGTAGAAAGGTACACCCTTTACGGCGTTAAAAGTTCCGTCCACCGGATCGAGGGCAACAACAGTTCCTCCCTCTCCCACAACTCCAGCCTCCTCGCTTATCACTGTTAAATCGTAATCTTTCAAAAAATCCAGAGCTATGTCCTCGGCTACCTTGTCTATCTTCTTCGTCGGTGTCCCGTCCTTTCCAATTCCAACTGTTACATCGCTTTCCCTTTTTCCAGCTAACCTCAAAACCTCCCTTCTAACGCTTTCACCTATCGCCCTGGATATCTCCAGAGCATCTTTAGGCTTCATACCTCCAATTCTTCTGCTGATTATAAAATCGTTTATACAAATCTTATTCCGAGCTCGCCCAGCCTGTTTCTAAGGGAGATGTTTATGAGGAGGGGTGTCAGGCTCTCTATTATCCTAGAATTTCTTAGAGGTCCGGCATCGAGTGCTCTGAGGCAGTCAACCCTGTTTGTCATCTCTATCACAACCCTCTTCGCCTCCTCATCATCTCCACAGACTGCAACGTCGAACTCGAACTTCTCATTGAGATCTGCAAATCTCCTTGCGGGAATGTTGTGATAAGCCGAAACAACCCTGCTCTCCCTCAAAATCGAGGCTATCTTTTCTGCGGCAGATCCCTCAGGAAGCTGGACATAAACGAAAAGGCCGTTTACCTTTTTCATCGGGACGACTGGTGAAACGACTATTTTATCTCTGAACAAGTCCCTGAAGTTCGAAACGAATTCGAATACCCTGTCCCATGGAATTGTCAATATCGCAACGTCGCATGCCTTCAAGGCATCTCTGTTATCCATACCTCTTATGCTGCATCCAGAAATATCGCTGTACTCCTCAGCCTTTTTTTCTGCCTTTCTTACATCCCTTGAACCGACTATCACATCGAATCCGGCAAGCGAAAATCTAACCGCCAGACCCTTACCGAGATTTCCTGTTCCTCCAAGTATCGCAACTATCATCAAGACATAATCATCACTTGAATTTATATAGTCCCCGAGACATATCAATTAGGACTTCCTAATTAAGCGTTTTTACGGAAATCGAAGACAACTTCATCTATGAGTCTGCAGAACTCCTCCTTCATCCTCTCAAACTCATCCCTACCTATTTTCACCCTTACACCGTCTATCTCTGTTTCCTCTTCTAAAAGCCTCTTTGGGAATTCCACATCCCTTATCCTTATACCCCTAATCTCGTTTATCTCTATCTCTGTTCTCAATATTCTCCTTCCGACTTCTCTAAGCTTTTTCACGTCAAATTCAATTCCCAGAATTGATAGAGCTTCCGCCGCCTCTTTCGGCTCGATACCTATGAACGAGCAGACACATGTCGAGTCGATCCATGCCCTGTCCATTGCTAGTCTCAGAGCAAATTCAGCCTTTCCCTTTGCAGAAATCCTCTTCTCCACGCTCATTCTAAGCTCTTCCCCGGCCGTCCAGGCCTTCAGATGGCAGCCAAACCTTGGAAGTATGTAGCTGAATGTCATACCCCTGAGGACCCTCGGATCGTATGCCGGGAGGTTCATACCCATTACATCAACGGACAAATCTCTTGCGCCGATTTTTTCCGCAGCTATCCTCGTACCCTCTGCAAGTAAATCTCCTATGTCCTCTCTCATAGCTATCTTCCTTATTACATCAGATATGTCCCTTATCTCGTAATCCAAAATTCCCCTCTCGACGCATTCCTTAAGAAATGCAACCGTGCTTCCAGTGTTTATAGTATCCAATCCTAGATCGTCGCACAGGTAATTTGCCTCTATTATCTTTCTTATATCAGGTTGATTGCAGTTAGCTCCGAATGCCCATACTATTTCATATTCAGGGCCATCCACAAGCCCGAAATCCGTTTTTACAAGCTTTCCACATCTCAATGGGCAGTTGTAGCATGTGTGATTTGATTCGACGAATCCCCTTATCCTCCCATAGCTCATGTCGAATTCGAAGTGACTTCTCCTCCAGTTATCCGTCGGGTATGCATGAGCTGAATTGACGACGGGTGTTAGGCTTAAGGTTCCACCCCTTTCGGCCCAATCCCTCATCCTTCTTATCCTGTCAAGTATTTCATCCGATACCTTTTTTATCTCCCCGTTCGCCCTTATCTCCCTCTTACCCCTTACAACTATCGCCTTTATCCTCTTCCATCCAAGAACTGCTCCGTGACCTCCTCTTCCTGCCGTATGTAGATCGAACTGAGTCGAAGCAAATCTCACGAGATTTTCTCCTGCTGGACCTATGGACAAAACCTCACCCTTATGCCTTTCCTTTAGATAACTCACGGTCATGAAGTTTCCAAGTCCCCATAGCTTTTCGGCCGAATGGAACCTAACCTTACCGTCATCGACTTCAACGTAAACGGGTCTATCGCTCCTTCCGTATATCTTTATGACCTCGAATCCCGATCTTCTTAGACCGTATGAAAAGTATCCTCCTGCAGAAGAGCACGTGTAAGTATTTGTAAGAGGTGAAATCGTCACGACCCATGTCCTGTTTACAGCGGGCAGAATTCCTACAAGCACGGATGTTAGAACAAAAACGGAATTTTCATGACTGAAGGGTTCGGCTTTTGGATTTCCCTCCCTTAACAGTACAGCTCCAAGCCCCCTACCTCCTATAAAATCCACGTAATCCGAAAGATCGACCTCCTCAGCCTTCTCGTTGCTAAGATCTATTTCAAGCATTTTTAGCATAACCTTAATCTTGAGAATAGTTAAATAAAGTTTAACATCAAGGTCAGATTTCGAAGAAAGATGACAGATCGGTTCCACTT
>Ga0190367_1001607_pt1 | contig 12791 bp, 16 predicted proteins | sample 4872181011_MG_FD_171838 | JGI IMG/M metagenome (GOLD analysis project Ga0190367, IMG submission 171838) | Hydrothermal vent microbial mat bacterial communities from Southern Trench, Guaymas Basin, Mexico - 4872-18-10-11_MG | ecosystem: Environmental > Aquatic > Marine > Hydrothermal vents >... | reverse complement strand
CTCTCCTAATATCTCCTGTTTCTATGTAGTATTTTAGTGCTGCTTTTATTCTAGGTGGCTGTTTTTCAATAAAACTCCAGTCAGCATACTTACGCCTAATCTCCCTAAACTCCTCCTCCTCCCTACGAAACTTTTCTATGGTTTCGTTTTTCTTTTTTCTCAATACTCTCTCCCTCTTGACAGGCTCTAAGTACTTAAGTATGTTTTACTTATTTAACTTAACCTAGGGTCTGTTTAGATACTTGATTAAATAGAGTACTGTTTTATTTTGTAGTGAGTGTAATTAAGGGGTGAGAGTATTTCGGGCAAAGAGCTGAGAATTTACCGTGATACCTTAATGGCAGTGATGGGGCATCTTCTTGTAACACTTTATGGTAAGGAAGCTTTAGATGCTTTATCAGATTGGCTTTACGATAAGAGGAAGAGGGAGTGGATGGAGAGAGCTAAGACTATTGAAGATAAGAGCCCAGAGTTCTTTTTAAGGTTTTTCAGTAATGTGGCGCACGACTATGAAGTTATTAGGAAGGATAAAAAGGTGTTAGAAGTTAAGGTCTATAAGTGTATTCATGCAGAAGTATTTAAAAGGTTGAATGCTACTGAGATAGGCTATAAGCTGATATGTAGGGGGGATGACGCGGCGACTGAAGGTTTTAATCCTAAGATAAAGTTGATACGTCCGAAGATTTTAATGAAGGGAGACGACTGCTGTCATTTTATCTGGAAGCTAGAAGAATAGAGTACTGTTAGGGAATTATTTCGACAGTATTATTAAATATAGGGTATTTTATTTCGTTTAGCGATATGACCTTAGACTTTAGTAGCTTATTTATCTTATTACATGCTTTCTTTAGAATATTTATTAAATGTATTGTTGCACTACATACTTTCTTAAAGCCTTCTTCTCCCCAAAGCCTCTCTATATGTGCGTAAAGACATCGTCCTCCACAGTAGTCTAAGTACGGGCACTCGGTGCAGGGAGACCCTAAGTAGTATTTTTTCAGAGTTCTAGGTGTGTCTCGGGATACGTGGCCTGCTTCAGCCCATTTCTCGTATACTGCTATAGGGCAGGCTAGTACTCTTCCATCTGTTGAGATAGCGTAAGCTGAGACTCCTGCTCCACAGGGAGGTTTCTCGAGTGGAGTTTTCGTTAAAATAGCGTAAGCTACTGCTTTAAACGGCGCTACACCCAGTACAACTCCTTTCTTCATTTCGCTGACCCAGTAGTCTACTAGTTTAGTTAAGCCAGGCATGTATGATGAGTGAAGCCACTTATTGAAGTCTCGCCACCTATTACTCCAAATTACGTCGAGTTGCCAGTGTACGTGATCAAATAGTTTTAGTGAAAGAAGATGCGTTACGTCTCGGTAGATGTCGCTTTCTTCGCTTACAGTCATTCTAGCAATTAAGTCTCCCTCAAAACCTATTTTCTTCAACCACTTAGCCGCAGCTACTACTTTGTCGTAAATACCTCTGCCTCTATAGTAGTCTGTTACTTCCTTAACTCCGTCAATTGAAAGTAGTACTGCGTCGAAACGCCTCCAGTATCTCTCGTGAAGCCTGTGTATGAGAGTAGCATTTGTCTGAATAACATATTTTGTCCAATCAATAGAGTCCATTACCTTCTCTATGAAAACTTGGTTTAAGAGAGGCTCACCACCATAAAAAGCAATAATGGGGTCTCGGTCCTCCTCAATAAACCTAATAAAGTCTCTCAAAGAATACTTTACCTCCCAAGGAACTACTTCAGGTGGAAAACTCCCACCACAGTAAACACATCTTAAATTACACTGTCCAGTAGTGAGCACTATATACAACACAGCTAACTGATGGAGAATAAGATTTATTCCTTATGTCTTATTAATTTAAGTATCCTATTTAATTTTCTTGAGAGCCAGATACTTAGAGGGAAGTATTCTTTGAGAACATGTAGTGAACAGTTTTGGCTATGGTGAATTACCTAAAATAGTATTTCACCATACGTAGGGGTGTGAGATAGAGAGTCTAAATTTTATAGAAATTGATGTAATGATACTTAAGGCTGTATTATTTCTACTGATGTTTATAATAGTATAGTTAATTTTAGAATTATAGCTTTTTGACTATAGTGTAGAGGTATTCTAGTTTTTCTACGAGTGATTAACTTAGCTCGTAATTGAGATAAAAGCGGTATATTATTATTGTAAGAGGTATGAAGGCGAGTAGGTTTAATTTTGTTAAGTGTGGTTTCTGTGGTTAATTTGCTTGGTTATTTTAGTAAAATTTGTGGTATGTATGTAGAGTTATCTATTTGTTGAGATTAGTTTAGGGAGTAGTTTGAGGTGTGGAGAGAGATTAATAAGTTATTAGATAGGACATATATTGTGGCTTCCGTGGATTTTAAGAGAATAAGACTTGTTTTTGCACCTGGAGTAGTAGTTAGTTTTTCTGATAGAGTTGAGGAGTTAAGAGTATTGTCAGATCTTGCTCGTAGAGGACACAGTTTCCCAGTAGTAATGTTTGGGCCGGAAGGGTGTGGGAAAACAGCTTTGCTTAGGCAGATGGCTTCTTTATTGAGAGAGGAGGAAATAGAGGTAGTTTATATAGATACTTTAGAGGAAGATGTAAGTAGGGCTGTAGTAGCTTCGCCTGAACTTAGGCAAGCAGTAGTCTCGTTTGCAGAAGCGGCTGTAGGGCCTTTGGGGAAAGCGCTGGCATATGCAGTAATAGCGGTAGTCTCAAAAATTCTTTCGAAAATGAAGAGTGATAACTTAGTTATTATAGTGGATGAGGTGTTTCAGGCGGTGGGTTTAGAGAATGCGGCAATGTATGTTAAAAAGGCTTTGAATTTGCTGGAGTATCCGTCGGACTTGAATAAGAGAGCGTTAATTCTTCTTACGACATCGGAGGGGGTTTCGCGGAGGAAAGTGGCTAGACATGGGTGGGCAGATATTAAAGAAGTATGGAATTTAAACTATAGTGGGTTAAGGGAGCTTTATAGTCAGCTGCCGGAGCCGAAGCCAGATTATAGTCAGGTATGGAGGATTACTGGAGGGAATCCTCGTATATTAAAGCAGTACTATATGAGAGACTGGGATACTGAGAGTCTAGTTCAGTGGCTAGTAGTGGAGAGAAATCTGAGGAACGAGGTTGCTGAGATCGTGAAACGGCACGGGAAAGATGTCTTAGTTGAAGGATTAGAGAACCCGGATTTACTACTTAAGGATTATGAGCTTTACTTAGAGCTAGAGAAATTAAATCTAGTGATAGATCTTCACAGTAGAGACTATACGGGAGGGTGGATAGGAGCTGCTCCTTCCCGGGACTTAGAGCTAGGTATAGGAGATAGAGTAGCTTGGCAAACGCCATTACATAAAGAAGCAGTAAGGAGAATTATTCAGCAGCTACTTTAAAGTACTAGAAGCTATGTCGCCAAGTACTCTGCTATATTTATGTGGGCTGGAGTTTTAGACGGCTTATATATGATTCTCGCTAATAGTGCCTCATGGTCTATTTTCTCTTTAAGCAGCCTATTTTCACTAACCTGTATAGTATCATATTCCTCCCAAGTTCCTGAGAGAGTATATACTTCAATGCGGAGTACTCCAGAAGTGCTTGCCTTAAAGAATACTGTTTTATTCTTTAAGTCATAGGCGGGTACTGGGTGGCTTATTATCTCGCCTTCCACAGTGCTTCCCGCTAATGTTTCGTCAGAGCCGTGTTTACAGAACTTTAGAGCGATTTTCGGCTCAGGGTCTCCTGGGAGAACTCTTAGGTTCCATGGATGGAGGTCTTCCCAAACGTATTCTCCTTCAGGATACCCGTCGATATCGAGGAGTATTGAGAGATGTGTCGACGGCTTTACGGGAGCCAGTGCTAATGCATAGGGAAGCTTATTTGTTACTATGTGTTCGCCTATGTTGTGCTCTGGGTAGAGTATTATGCCGCGTATTTTACCGTCTATTAGCCATACTGCCATAGATCTGTATACGTGTATAGAGTACACGTGTCTTTTCTCAGCGTAGTCTAAGGGAAATCCGGGTAGTTCTACGCAGACTGGTTTAGGGAATGCTCCAGCACACGCAGCCAGACTTCCAGGAGTTCCTGGGACGAACCTATAGTGTATTACTCCTCCGCCGAATAAATCTTCTATCTCGAAGCCGAACCAGAGTGTTGGTCCTTTAGTCCATGGCGGGAGCTTTACGGTGAGATCGAAGACTCCGTAGGGGAAAGTGTCTTTAGAGCGTAGAGATACTGTGACTACTTCTTTAGGCTTAATGTAAGCGGCTTTAGTGAATACTGTGTACTGTTTTTCGCGGTAGTCGAAGAGCCAGTAGCGTGAAGCCTTATCGATGACAAATTCTTCAGCAAAGTCTTCTCCTCCACGCCTCCTTATCCAGCAGTAGAAGATATCATCTATGTTTTCGTGCATAAATCTAGCTAATCTTATGCCTCTGTGACTCATGTAGCATTTTCTTTTAGAAAGTATATATAACAAGCGCTAGACTCTACTAAACTCATATATAATTAGGTTGAGGAGATAGAGCGGCGAATAAATGCTGGAGAAGCGTCTCTTCTACCTTATTATAGACCAGCTTCCTGGACACTGGGCTGAGGGAATATATGTTAATGAGGAAAAGAAAATCCCTCCAGTAAATGTCTTAGACTATCACGAGAGAAGACTAATACCTCATTTCTCTGAACTAATTAGAACTGGAATTTGGGTTAAGAGACCGTGGAATAGGGGAGTGTGTAAAACAGGATACGGTTTGAAATACTTGTCTACAGGAACATATGATACTAGAGTAGATGTAGGTTTCTTCGAGTATCTGAAAAAGAGGTATGAGAAAATAAAAGTAGCTACTTTCCTCACACTCCCCTGGGGGTCAAAAGGATATCTTTATGTGCCAGACTACATGGTTAGCTTACCACCATACTACCCCGATGACTTGATGTGGAGGAATTTCATTGAACCTTATCTCAAAGACCACTCAGACTGGGATGTAGTGTGTGTTTATTTTCCGACAAATGATCAAGTACTCCTCTGTCCCTCTTACCAGGAGAAAAATGCTCACCCTAAGACCTCTAAGCACGCCTACATGCTCTACTTAGATAAACTACTTGGAGAAATAGTTAAGCTACTTAAATGTGAAGGCTACTGGAAAGACACTATATTTGTAGTAGCATCAGATCACGGCTACCACTTGGGATGTGAAGTTTGCTATAAAGAGGGAGCAAGAACAGTAAACTTTGTATACGATCATGTAGAGCCATTTGACTGCTATGTATGGAACTTCAAAGAAAACAGGAAAACAGAGAAGTATAGCGGTGGGCCTAGAAGAGTAACTTTCATAGTCTCAGGAGGAGGACTAGAAGACTACTTAAGAGGAACTATAGTTGAAGAAGCTGAAATAATAGATGTAGTACCGACGATAACTAGGCTTCTTAACATACCTTATAAATGTGAAGGGAAGAGTATAGTGTAGTAGGTAAACAATTTTATCTAAATTATTTAACTATTTTATAGAGTAATTAAAGACTGTAATCGATTTCGAAATCAGTGATGTCAGTGTCCGGAATAATATTTAAGGATTTCTTCTAAAATATCGTTAATATCCATTACTTCGATTTTTGCTGGGGTGTACTCTACTTCACTTTTATCTGGTACAATTAATACTTTTTTAACACCCTTAAACTTTGATAATTTTTCTTCAATTTTAACTACTTCGCTTCTGGAAAGCCCCTTTCTCCACTTTACTTCAATTACTACTTTAGCTTGCTGAAATTTTCCAAGTATAGCATCTACTTCGAGCTCTGGCTTCCTCATGACAAATATTCTGTATTCAGTTAGCTTAGCAAAAAGATTTCTAAAGAAGTCTTCGACATAGAAGGGTATTTTCTCTAAAAAATATTCTCTTGATAGTTTTGTTTCAGAAAAATTATATTTTTCATCTAAATAGAAGTATAAGTCTACTATAGGTGAGTCTACGAAGTAGTAGTATTTTTCTCTCTTATATTCTTTGTATCTTTTTAAAAGACCTATAGATAGTAGATTCTTTACATAACTTTTAACAAGAGAGGGAGATTGCCTGCTTATAAGTTTTCTTGCATAGAGATAGTTTGTAATCTCGCTTATAGTTTGTTTACCAGATGCTACTGCCCGCAAAATTCCTTCATATCTTTCACTAAGTTCTCTCTCTTCTTCAATAAAAATCTCTCCTACTAGTGCAGGAACAGTAAGTTTTAGTTTCTCAAGTACATCGACTAAGTCTAGTTCAGCCCACTGAAGTAGTATAGGTTCTCTTAAGAAAACAGATTTCTCTATTAACTCTTTTCCACTAAATAGTTTAGAAAGATTAGCTAGTATGTCTCGTTCATCTATGAGATCTACTCTATATTCGAGAAATAGTCCTAAAATAGGGGATTTCTTTGTTAGAAGACTTTTTACTAGATGGAGAGTAGATGTTATTAAAATAATGTTACTAGGTTGTTTGAAGTGTAGATAATCTAGGAAATCTTCTGGTAATCTATGGAATTCATCAATTATTACAAGCTTATCTTTCAACAGTATATCTATTATTTTAGTTAATTCTTCATAGTTAAGAGTAGTTTTCTTATTTTCCCAGAAAATTGTTCTGTTTCTCTTAACGAAGAAGTATTCTGCATTCTTGTAAAAGTTTTTAACTAGAAATGTTTTACCAGTCTTTCTCCTACCGTAAAATAAGATAGGAGGCTTTATTTTTCTGAGATTATCAATATCTATAATCCTAGTTACGGTAACCACAGTTACGGTAATCATAGTTACCCTATATAAGCTTAATGTCCGTATCTCAAATACTATTCAGCTAAGTGCTCTTTGCTACAAATGTCTGAGATTCTCAGAGGGCAGGCCTTTGTAAAAGTCTTAACTTGACAGCGTCTTTTCTTGGGTAGTTATTTAAATACTAGACTGATTACTTAAATATGAGTATATATGAAAGTCTTCTAAGAGAGATTAGAGCTTTGCTCATAGTAGATGCTCATGAGCATTTAGCGCCAGAAAAAGTGAGGCTTTCGCTTAAACCTGATGTATGTTTCTTGTTCTCACATTATACTGTAAATGACTTGATTTCCGCGGGTTGTCGTCCATGGGGGATAACTGCTAGGGAGAGATGGAAGTTGATAGATTTTCTTCGAAATACTTCTATACCTTTGGAGGAACGCTTTAAAGTAATTGAGCCTTATATAAAGTATATAAAGTATGGTACTTACTATAGGGCTCTTAAAATAGCTTTAAAGGAGGTATATGGGTATGATGAGGTAAACTGGAGTAACTATAAAGAGATCTCTGATAAAATGAAGGAGGAGAATAAGCCTGGAATATATGATAAGATTCTTGTAGAAAAATGTAGAGCAAAATATGTTTTACCTCAGTGGAGTGAGCTAGATTTCGAGAAAAAGTATATGAGGCCAGTAGTATGGGTGAATAAGCTAGCCGAGATAAAGGACTTTACGGGGCTTAAAATAAAGTGTCGTGAAGAAGGATTTGATGTAAGGAGTCTAGACGACTACTTAAATTACTTAGATTTTAAGCTAGATCAATGGAAGAAAAGGGGAGTAGTAGGTCTTAAGACAGTGTCTATGCCTTATAGAGAGCCCCCCTCTTTTGATAAGGCGGATAGAGTCTTCAGGAAAGGCTTAACGAGCTTTCCACTAGATTCAAGTGAAAGAGACCTTTTATTCATTTTTATCAGAGAGAAGTTAATAGAGCTGGCTGGTAAGAAAGACTTAGTAGTAGCAGTTCACGCTGGAGTATGGGATGATTTTAGGCAACTAGACCCGCGACACAATATTCCTCTTTTCCAGAAATATCCCGAGACGAAATTCGACCTATATCACATGGGAATGCCTTGGGTACGCGACACTGCTTTTATAGCTAAAAACTACCATAATGTTTACTTAAATCTCTGCTGGAGTCATATAGTTTCTTCACATATGACTGTCTCAGGGCTATTAGAGTATTTCGACATTGTTCCAATTAACAAGATAATAGCTTTTGGCGGAGACTACCTAGTTTACTCTTTTGAGAAAGTTGTAGGACACTTGAGAATAGCTGAAGAAAATATTGCTCAAGTGCTGTCTAAACTAGTAGAAGAGAAGAGGATAAGCAGCTTAAATGAGGCATTAGAAGTCGCCAGAATGTTGTTCTACGAGAACCCTGTTAAGATCTACGGACTCGAGTAGATTCTTTTAAAACAAGTTTTTCTAATAGCTTGAAGTCGAGATACTCTCTAATAGTTGTGTTGACAATAAGGCTTCTTAAGTACTCGTCTTTAGAGAACAATAGTTTTCCTCTAGTAAAAACATGGTATTTAAATGGTAGGGGGGCTTCATTTAAAACATGGACATCTACTGGGTATCCTATCTTTATTTCTAGCTTAACCGAATAGTTAACAGTGTAGTAGAAAGCTTTCTCAAGAGACTTAATCCAAACCGCTACATCGATGTCTCTAAAGAAACTTCTTTCAATGAAGCCTCCGTGAACATACGCGAACACTATTTCTTCCTCAATAGAGAGTATTTCTCTGAGTTTCTTAAGTATGTATTTCTTTTCTTCTTCATTTAATTCATAGTACTTAAACTCAGTCATCATGTTTTTCAATAAATTCTCTAATGTAAGAAACATACTCCTCAAAGTCTTTTAAACCTTTCTTAGCATTTTCATAGACTTTCTCATCTATTATCTCCCAGTACCTGTGTATAAGCAGATTCCGTAATCTAGCAGCTAAAGTCAGTCTCTCAGCTAAATCCTTCGGAATAACACCTTTTTCCCGAGTCTATTGAAGCAGTCAGGATATCCTTCTGCTCTCTCATTAAAAATATTTGATAAAATATGCATACAGAAGCGGCAGCTGCTTCAACAAGCTGAATTATGAAATATCTTAAAGAGATTTTCTCGTAAATACTCAGTTTATCAAAACTTTTAGCTATAATTTCATAGATCATCTGTGTAGTGTCATGAAGTTCTCTTATACGTGCTTCAATGTACTCTCTATTTACTTGTGGAATTTAAGTCACCAATTTTACTTAGCTTAAGTTAATAAATTGTTTATCTTCTTCACTATACAGGCTACTTGAATAGTTTAATAAGTACTGTTCTTGATAGTAGTCACTGTGTGGAGAGCACATAATATTCTTAAAGAAAAGTTCAGTAGCAAAGACGTAGCCTTAGGTGTGGCTATAACTATTCCTTGTCCTGAGGTAGCTGAAGCCTTAGCTCATATAGGTTTTGACTGGCTTTTCATAGACATGGAGCACGCTCCTCTAGAGCTAGAAGATGTCAAGCTTATTTTACAAGCAGTAGCGGGAACAGAAACTGTGCCAGTGGTTAGAGTACCTTGGAATGACTTCGTTACGATAAAAAGGGTACTCGATTTAGGAGTATTCAATATTATTGTCCCATGGGTAAACAGCCGTAGAGAAGCAGAGGAAGCAGTAAAAGCATGTAAATATCCACCCGAAGGAATCAGGGGATGCGGGCCTCTACGGGCTTCTCTCTACGGTCTTAAGACTAGAGAGTATTTAGAGAGAGCTAATTCCGAGGTAGCAGTTATTGTTCAGATAGAAACAGCTAAAGCAGTACAGAATATTGAGGAAATATTGTCTGTTGAGAGAGTAGATGCCACTTTTGTCGGACCGATGGATCTATCAGCATCACTAGGCTATTTAGGGAATCCCCAGCACCCTGAAGTTAAAGCAGCTATAGAGAAAATAGTTAAGGCTCATGAGAACACGAAAGTTTGTCCAGGCATAGCTTCATCAATAGATCAGCTTAAAGAACACCTTGAGCTAGGATACAGGTTTATCAACATTGGAAGCGACATAGGCTTCATAACAGGAGGTGCGAGAAAACTCCTCGACTTAGCTAAAAACACGTTAAGAGAGCTAGGCTTCTCGTAAGTATTAAGGCAGTACTGCTCTTAAAATCACTGTAGAGATTATTGTTGAAGCAATACTGACAATAATACCTAAAATAGCTATCATTATAAGCCGCGTAAGCTCACTCCTAAACATCTCTATTTTCTCGTCAAGACGCCTAATCTCCTCCCTAACTTCTCTCCTAAACTCATACATCTCTCTCTTAAACTCGTACATTTCCCTCTTAAATTCACGAAGCTCTCTTCTGAGACTATCTATTTCTTCTTTAAGCTCTATTTTCTGCCCCACTAAGTCCTTTTTAGTAGCTACTTCTCCTAGCAGTCCTTTCAGCATAGCAAGTCTTACCTCAGGATTAGCTATCATCTCTACTGTAATAACTGCAATAAAGCTTTTATCTTTAACTAAAATATTTGCTAACCGCATTCGCAGACTTTTATCACGTTCTAGTGCTTCAATAAGCTCACTAATTTACACAGAGACCGTAATAGTTAATAAAAGTTATTTGAGAGTCCTGTAAAACTGTTTCTTAGTTACATAGGTTGCAGTATAGCTGATAATGCGGGGACATCTTTTTTAGTTTCGTCGAAAATGCATCCCCACGCGTGATATATTTCATGTATTTCAATAACTTTAAATATTTTCGTAAATACTTCATAGAGGATATCCTTGAGTTCACTGTGAGGAACTATATGCGGTTCCTTGTCGAACTCTACGAGGAGTAATCCTTTCGGCTTAAGTATTCTACTTAACTCACTTACGTATAGCTTATGGTTTTCAATAAAGGTGAATGTATAGGAGTCTACTATTGCATCGAAAGAGTTTTCTCTAAAGGGCAGAGCTGAGTCCGCTGTCGCCATGACTTTAAGGCATTCGGCTGGGAGACTTAATAGAGGTGTTGAAGCTATGTCTAGTGCAACTACATGAAAGTCCATTTTCTTCAAAAAGAGAGTATTTCGGCCGGAGCCGCATCCTATGTCAAGTACCTTAGCGTTTTCATTCAGCATTTCTGCGAGCTTCTCTAGTCTAGGAGAGTGTTTTCCACTAAGCCCACTAATTAGTTCTGTACTATGTATTCTCCACGAGTGCACAGGCTCCGAGCTACGGTTACACACTATTAAACTTAGCGCTCAGCATTTTCTCCAAATTATCTATGTTTTCTCTAATGTACTTTAATATAGTCAAAACCTCGTCTACCCGCTTCTCGTTGATCCTGTAGACTACTCTAGGCCTATCGGCGATAATCCATTTCTTTGAAACAGCACCTGTCTTGACCATCGCTTCTAAGTGGCTGTGTACAGTCTGCTTAGGTATACCAAGTATTTTCTCTAGCTGGCTGAGAGTTACTGGTACATCGGCTGTAGCCAGCACTACTAATAGCGCCAATCTAGTAGAATGCATTAGCAGCTTCTTTAAATCTCTTAGAGCCTTCTTCTCATGAACCAATAGTAACTACCCGCAGACGCTAATATCAGTAGGGCGTAGAGAGGAACAAGATACAAAGCAACTAAACAAATCCTTCTTTCCCGAGGGGGAAAGCTAGTGCCGCTGAAACACCAGCTACAACAGGTACAGTAATTGCGACGCGTCTACCTTCCAGTCAATTTTCTTTGAGAGATAGTATAGCTGTGCTGACGGATAGAGAGGAATTGAAGCAAAACTAACTACAATTAATGTCGTCCAGTTCAACCTTGCCTTATAGCCGCCTCTACTTAGAACAATCAACATTAAACATAATCTGACTAGAAAGCCGCTTAGTAGCGTCAAATTTACTTGTAGTCCTCTCTCCTCTATTTCACGATTCATGAAGATAAGTTAAGCTTCTTGCTCATGTAGCGCAAATACCGTGTGAAGCTGAGTATAAGTACTGCAAATAAGGCTAGGAGGCTAGTCCATGTATAGGAGAAGTTTAGCAGACTCACCGACACCATATGCTATTGCGGTAGTGTAGACAACAGTTATTGATGACAGTAAAAAGAGCTGGTGTACAGTTGAGACAGTAAGTGTGATAAAGTAGTTTCTATACGCTAAAGCGTCCTCAGTGAAGCTAACAGCTTTCTCTAAAATCTCTCAACTCGCTTTCTCACCACAATATACTTTAACAACACTTATATTAGCGTCCATCAAAGTCGAAAACTCGACAAAAGGAATATAATTATATAACTATTAATTACTTAGTTACGAGAAAGTACTCTACAATATCTATTCCTGTGGAAGTAAAGAGAGTCTTAGAGAAAGATAAAGGTGAGGAGAGCTGGGAGAATACCTTATGAAACTATATAATGACTCTCGTATATACAGGAGAAAGAAGGCATTTCAAGAACTCGTCAAGTTACTTAATGAAGAAGACTTAAGAAACATTGAAATAGAGAGCAAAAAGTTTAAAGAGAACTTTAAGCTTCGAACATGATTTACGATACAAGTATAGTAATAGAAATGATACATAGGAATAGATTTGCAGAGAGCAGTATTTCTGTTTTAACTTTAATTGAGGTATTAAGGGGAGTTAAGTCTATTAAAGAGAAAAACTAAAAAACTTTTAGAGGAAATATTTGATATATATTATTTGGATAATGAAATTATCTTAAAATACTGTGAATTATATGATTTTCTAAAGAAAGAAGGCAAATTAATACCAGATGCAGATCTAATAATAGCAGCTACAGCATTAACATATGGAGAAGAATTGATTACAATAGATAAACACTTTTAGTGCTTGAAAAAGCGGGTCTGAAAGTAACAGTTTTAGATTGAACTCTTTTCACATAATTCCTTAAAGCTCTCTAAGTATTCTTCAACATACTTATCGTCAATGCTGAGTCTCTTTACTTCAATGCTTTCGAGCTGGAGTAGCTCTATATCGAGGTCTTTTAAGCTCTTATCCTCTAGAGTAGCTTTGC
>Ga0190367_1001606_pt1 | contig 12792 bp, 9 predicted proteins | sample 4872181011_MG_FD_171838 | JGI IMG/M metagenome (GOLD analysis project Ga0190367, IMG submission 171838) | Hydrothermal vent microbial mat bacterial communities from Southern Trench, Guaymas Basin, Mexico - 4872-18-10-11_MG | ecosystem: Environmental > Aquatic > Marine > Hydrothermal vents >... | reverse complement strand
TCCAGGAGTAGGCCCAGACCAGACATACGCCCTCCTCCCCTTCAGGGTAATACGCCTGAGGAGGCCCCTACGCCTAAGCTTGTAAATAGCCACATAAACAGCATTAGGAGTGATGAAGCCCTTCCCAGAGGAACCATCCTCTTTCAACCAGCCCATAGCCCTGGCATACTCAATAATCTCCCTAGATGTGAAGGGTTCAGGATACCTCACCTGAGCTATAGCCCTCACAAGCCAAGCAGCAGTAGGTTTATCTGATAGTAATAAATGTTTTAAGTACTTTAAATGCTCCAAAGAGCACATTAATAATGAGCCAGGTCCTGCCCATGGATCTAGGATGTGGGTGACAGCCTCACTAGTGTTCTTCCCGTTTTCCTGGACTATAACAAACGTTGTAGATGATGAAGCGATTACCAGGTAGTATTCTGCACCTTGCTCGCTTTTCTCCCATATAGCATTGATCATAATACTGAGTTTTGATATTCTATGCACTAGAAGATGCCTGGTTTCTGATGGAGAAGCAATACAGCTGGCCCCTAGAGATCTTAAATTCCTATGTGCTCTAATTTGTTTCCGGCTCATTTCATCCTTAAGTGCTCTCACCGATTATTAAAACACATCATCTTACGATTTTACGACAATGAGATATTCATGCTTATTAAAGCGATAATGGTTAACAGCCGTCTGTAGAATTCGTTTGACCTAGTTTAGCCACGTCTCAGGCTCTTATGGGAAGATGAGGCTATTTTCGTGTTATCGCGAATTGTCATCCCCGCTCACATTCTAAAGTGAATCCTCATTTTCTGAGATAAAGTAAAGTAGAGATAGTATGGCTCAGAAGGGCGAGATCATGATAGTATGGCGCTCACGCCGTTGCATGAACCTCAAGGAACCCTCAATTTGAGGGTTAACGAGAGTATCTTGACACGTTCTTCGCCGCTACCTTAATAAGCTCGGGAGGCCTTGTAGAAGAAGGCCTTGTCCAGGAGGCTCGACGAATTCTATGGGATCAGCTCTAGGGGCCACTCTCTCACGAGGGCCGATTTGGAAGGTCTGTTGAAGAAGGCGGCTGATATCATAAGGACCATGGTGGATTACAGGTTCATATTGCTCCTCCTCTTCCTCAAGCGCCTGAGCGATGTCTGGGTGGACGAGTATGAGGAGGTCAAGGCGGACCTTGTGGCTAAGGGCTGGCCTGAGGATGAGGCCGAAGAGGAGGCTAAGGCCAAGGCCTACCACAAGTATCACGTGGACGAGGAGTGCCTCTGGGATAACATAAGGCGTGGCCCCCCGGCCAAGCTGCCTGAGAGGCTGGCCAGGGCCTTCAAGAGGCTTGAGGACCTGAACCCGGAGTTCAGGGGGCTGTTCGGCTGGTTCAACTTCGATGTCTTCGCCCAGAGCCGTGAGGCCGGTGAGGTCCTGCGCCAGCTATTCGAGCTGTTCAGCGGCGTCAACCTAGGCAAGAAGACTGTCTCGGCGGATATGATAGGCGATGCCTATGAGTGGGTCCTGAAGCACTTCGCCCCCCAGAGGGCTAGGGAGGGCGAGATACTCACGCCCAGGGAGGTCATAAGGCTTCTCGTGGAGCTGCTTGACCCAAGGCCGGGGGAGTGGGTATGCGATCCTGCCTGCGGGCCTGGTGGCATGTTGATAGCGTCCTACAAGTATGTGCGTGAGAAACACGGGCCTGAGGAGGCCAGGAGGCTGTTCTTACGTGGTCAGGAGAGGAGCCCAGCCATATACGCTCTTTGTAAGATGAACATGATACTCCACGAGATAGATGCCGATATAGCCCTGGGCGATAGCCTACTGCGCCCTGCGTTCAAGGAGGGAGATGCGCTCAGGAAGTTCGATGTGGTGATGGCGAACCCTCCCTGGAACCAGGATGGCTATGGCGAGGATGTCCTGAAGCGCGGTGAGTTCTGGGGCCATAGGTTCAGATACGGCTTCCCGCCGAAGAGCACGGCTGACTGGGCCTGGATACAGCACATGCTCGCTATATGCAAGGATGGCTCAGGCCGCGTGGGCGTCGTGATAGACCAGGGCACCCTATTCAGGGGTGGCCGTGAGAGGGCCATAAGGTCCAGGGTGGTGGAGGAGGACCTCATCGAGTGCGTCATACTCCTGCCCGAGAAGCTGTTCTATAACACCATGGCGCCCGGAACCATAATCATACTGAGGAAGAATAAGCCGGAGGACCGCAAGGGCAAGATACTGTTCATAAACGCCTCAGAGGAGTATGAGCCCCACCCGAGCATAAGGAGGCTGAACATTTTGAGCCCGAAGAACATAGAGCGCATAGTAAGGGCCTACCGGGCCTTCAGGGACGAGCCTGGCTTCGCCAGGGTGGTCTCGCTCGATGAGGTGAGGGATAACGATTACAACCTGAACGTGAGCCTCTACGTGGCGCCCCTAGTCGAGCGTGAGGAGGTAGATGTCATGGCCCTGTGGGAGGAGGTTAAGGCCATCGACAGGGAGATAGAGGCCGTGGAGGAGCGGATAGAGGGCTACCTGAAGGAGGCGCTGGTCCCGACAAAAGAGGATGAGCTGAAAGAGACGGTGGTAGGGAGGATACCAACTGATTGGAAACTTGTAGAACTAAGAAGAATCTGCCATAAAATTAAAGCGGGGGGAACTCCCCGAACGTCTATTAAAGAATATTGGAATGGCGACATTCCCTTCGTTAAGATAGAGGATTTAACAAGTTCAGGGAAATATCTGCTGAGGACAAAAACGACCATTACAGAGAGTGGTCTTAAACACTCGAATGCCTGGCTCGTTCCTCCCGGTTCTATACTCTTCGCTATGTATGGTAGTATTGGAGCGATATCTATAAACAAGGTCCCAGTAGCTACTAATCAAGCTATTCTTGGAATAATCCCTAATGAACAAGTAGTTAATGGTGAATATCTTTATTACGCTCTGAAATTCATGACTCCTATTTTTGAGCGACATGGTCTTAGAACAACCCAGAAAAATCTCGCCGCATACATAGTCAGAAGCATGAGAGTCCCTATTCCCCCTACTATAGATGAGCAGGAGCGCATAGCCGAGGTCCTGAGCACGGTCGATGAGGCCATAAGCCTCTCCAAGAAGGCCATAGAGGCCGTCAGGGCCTTTAGGGACGCCCTCATGGCGGAGCTGCTGACCAAGGGCATAGGGCATAAGGAGTTCAGGGAGACGGAGATAGGGAGGATACCGGTGGAGTGGGAAGTGGTGAGGCTTGAGGACATAATACTTGAAGCTAAGCCGGGCTTCGCCTGTGGCAAAAGAGATGAGAACGGGGTCATCCAGCTCAGGATGGATAGTATTAGAACCGATGGATGGATAAATACCGAGGCGTTCGTTAAGGTCCCCCCACCAAGTAACGTTAAGGACTACATGCTTAGGCCAGGCGATATATTGTTTGTGAATACGAGTGGAAGCTATGATCTGGTTGGCAAGACGGCATTATTTAGAGGGGAATTTGATGAGTGCGTATATAGTAACCACCTAACACGGATTAGGGTGCTGAGGGAAAAAGCATCATCATACTGGCTCTTCTACATGCTAATGTGGCTTTGGCAAAGAGGGCTCTTTAAGACATTATGTAATGTCCAAGCAGGAGGTCAAAAGAATGTTGGGAAATCTACTCTGCTCAGGATTCGCCTCCCCCGCCCTCCCCTAGATGAGCAAAAGCGCATAGCCCGCATCCTGCTCACCGTGGACGAGAGGCTCAGGGCCGAGCGTGAGAGGCTTGAGCGATTGAAACGCCTGAAAGAAGGCTTGATGGGCTTACTGCTCACCGGGAAGATGAGGGTAAAACCGCCTGATTAGCTTTACACCATAGTCTCTCATATCTTGGCAAGGGAAAATCTGCATAAACGCATAGGCAGATGGTCTATTCACCTAGAACCTGAATTCCTCTTCTACAAGCCGGACACGTTAGGTCTGTAAGGCCAGATGGAGCTATCCAGCCAAATTCTATCCGGCAATCACCATAAGGACATTTTATAGGTTTTATAAGTTCATGATTTACATACTCTGGTCCATACTCTACCAATGTCCGAATAATTTTTACCCATGTATTGTTATTTTCATATTCGACATAATAGTTAAAGTATGGCACTGGGAATTGTATAGGAGTGTTGTGATATTCAAAGGGCTCAAATACTATTATGTCTATGCCTATCTTCCACGGGCCGAGAATTAGAGCAGGCCAGGGACGATTTGCTGCGAGACCTATTTCAAAACTCACCCAGTTCCTTGTATGAGGGAGGCGTTCTAATGGACGGCTTAAGGACACGAATAGTGCATCTGAGGTATTAATCTGGTCAATTATGAATTTAGCAGGAGGAGGCCTAATATCTTCCAGTTCTACAGCTATCAATTTAGCGCCAACTCCCGAGAATACCTTGTGGAAGAAATCTAGGTTTGGGTCCTGTCTGGAATGCGACAGGAAGACCTGTCTATATCCCGGCATTTTTCACCCTCTCTGGGCATCCCAGTCAATCTATTTAAAGTTACGCACATACCGCTCGGCTACTCTCGGCTATTGTTCGTTTACGCCTATGTAGCTGGCAGGAATGTATGGGTTGGAGTGTGGAGAGGTGTCTGGGCCAGACGTAGAGACGCTAGCCTATTGGCACGCCTTATGGAAGAATTGGGATACGATACGCAGGAGGAATATTAACGTGAAGAAGTTCCTGAGCAGACTATCCTCTGGAGAAAAGCCTGAGGACATACTTGGTCGTGGAACCGCTAAGGTAACGGACCAAGATAGGCTTGAGGTGAAGACATTACTTAAGGAAGGTGTGAGGGTGTTGCCCATCGTATCACCCGATTATCCGGGCGAGCTACGTGGCTATCCTCCGAATGGCGAGATTTACCCTCCCCTCGTGATATACTACACGGGCAACGTTGGAGCCGTTAATTTCGATAGATGCGTGGCCATAGTGGGGACACACAATTGCTCCCTCCACGGCAGGATCAACGCTAGATTAGTGGCCATGAGGCTGACTGAGGCGGGTATAACTGTCGTTACCGGCTTCGCCAGGGGCATAGATACGGAGGCCACATGTGGCCCTCTAGAGGCCGGAGGCTCGGTAGTAGCAGTCTTACCCTGGTTAAGACCCATATACCCTCCTGAAAATGAAAGGTTATCCCTAGATGTCAAGAGAAGGGGTATATTACTATGTGAAACGACCGAGAAACCGAGAGGAAGACCCGCGAAGAGGCAAATATTCCGGAGAAACAGGATAATAAGCGGCCTCTCTAAAGCCGTCATAGTGATAGAGACCGGCAGGACAGGCGGCAGCTTTTACCAGGTTGAATATGCCCTAAAGAAGGGTAAGAATGTGTTTATCCTGAAGCCTGATGAAAATCGCAGGGACCTCGTAGAGGGCTATAATAGATTCGTGAGAGAGGGCGCTGACCCAGTTAACGATATAGATGAGTTATTAGGCTGGCTACAAACAGTAATTCGATAAGATGAGCTAACCTGACGGTCTTACCTACCCTGCTCATGATCCTCTCTACTATGTCGCTCATGGCATCACCTCGCCTGCTCGATTAGCTCCCTCGCCTCCCTTTTCGCCCTTAAGTATGGGCCATATAGTTCCTCCACGGTTTTCCTCGTAATTTGGCTTGAGATGGCCACGGCCGTAACGTCAACTATGCTCTCCACATCCTTAAGGACATCCCTTATGCCTTCTGCTATGGCGTCCCTGAGCGCGCCTCTAAGCCCTCTGCATAGAGCATCAACAATAGTTATACCTGCCGATACTATGGAGACCATTAGCGATACGAACCTGATAGCCAGATTAACCGGGCTAGCTGGGAGGACGTGTGTTAAACCGTAAACACATGCTGATACTATCGTGCACGCGACTTCTGCTATGGTCCTCCACATGGGCTTAACCATCCTCTCCCGTGAAACAGCCCTGTAACAATCTGTATAAGTTTTTCGATATGTGAATGTGTTCTCCATAAGCCTTTATTAACTGTAAGCCTTGAGGGCTAACATGGGGCGTGGTAGCCTGGCCTTCACGGAGCGTAAGGCCGTGGAGGAGTTCATTATAGAGAAGCTGAAGGAGCTGGGCTGGACCTACGTGCCAGGTAGCCAGTTAGAGCGCACGAGCCTTGAGGAGCCCCTCCTGATAGGCCCTCTCAAGCGTGCCATAAGGAGGCTGAACGCGCACGTCAGGCTGACTGACGATGAGGTAAACAGGATAGTGGAGGCCCTCAGGACGACCTCCGTCAGCCAGGATGGCCTAGAGCGTGTGATGCGCTGGCTGAAGGACGGCTATCCCATGACGCCCGAAAGCACCGGCGTGCTGACGTATATATCACTCATAGACTACGAGGACATAGACAATAACGAGTTCGTGGTGGCCAACCAGGTCAGCTTCGGGAGGGGGAGGCCTAGGCCCGACATAATACTATACGTGAATGGCATCCCCCTGGTCCTGATAGAGTGTAAGAGCCCCTTGGAGGGCTGGGAGCCCGGCTACCTGCAGGTCAAGCGCTATGAGCATGAGATAGGTGAGCTGTTCAAATACGTGCAGTTCAGCATAGCAGCTGCAGATGAGGCCCGCTATTGGGCTAACACGCCCTGGAAGAGGCCCGAGGAGGACATAATCTACGCCTGGCGTGAGGAGGGCATAGAGGACCAGGTGGAGGCCACGGTCATCGGCATGTTGGCCAAGGACAGGCTGCTCGACCTCGTGAGGAACTTCATATTCATGAAGAAGGAGCACGGCGAGGCCTACCGTGTCATGGCCAGGTATATGCAGTTCAGGGCCACGAACAAGATAGTCAAGCGCGTGGTGGACAACCTGCTTGGCAAGACTGAGAAGAACAAGGGCCTTATATGGCACTGGCAGGGCTCAGGCAAGACCTTCACCATGGTCTTCACGGCCCTTAAGCTGCAGAGGCACCCATTACTTGAGAACCCCACCATATTCGTGATAGTCGATAGGCGTGAGCTAGAGGGGCAGCTTTACAACGAGTTCACTGCCTTGGGCGTGCCCGTGGAGCGCATAACCTCCATAAGGCACCTGGCGGAGGTCCTCAAGCACGACCAGTTCAGGGGGAAGAGGGGCATCTTCCTGACCTTGATACAGAAGTTCAGGCCCAAGGACATAAGGGAGTTGGAGGCCGAGGTAGGCCATAGGCTCGTGTTGGAGAGGAAGAATATAGTGGTGTTGGTGGATGAAGGCCACAGGTCTCAGTATGGCTCCCTCGCGAGCGAGATGAGGCGAATATTGCCTAACGCCTTCTTCTTCGCCTTCACAGGCACGCCCATAGCCAAGGTAGGCCGCGACACGTTCAGGGCCTTCAGCTACCCAGATGAGAGATACATGGATAGGTATTTCATAGAGGAGTCCATAAGGGATGGCTTCACCCTCCCCATATACTACCAGCCCAGGCTTCCCGAGTACGTCCACCTGAGGAGGGACCAGCTTGACTTCTTCCTTGAACAGGAGTTCGAGGAGATACCCGAGGAGTATAGGGGCCTAGTCGAGGACAGGATAGCTAGGAGGTTCGATGACATCAAGGGCTTCCTCAAACTACCCAAGCGCATCAGGAGGGTGCTGGAAGACGTAGCCGAGCACTTCAGGAGTGAGATAGAGCCGAGGGGACTTAAGGGCATGATCGTAACGGTTGACAGGGACGCCTGCGTCCGTTACAAGCGCGTGCTAGATGAGCTGCTCCCGCCAGAATACTCTGAGGTGGTGATGACCATGAACCCTAATGACCCACCACCAATATCTGACTACAGGGCTGAGCTAGAGGCCAGATATGGTCTCTCGGACGTGGAGACAATAAGGAAGGAGGTCGTCAGGAGGTTCAAGAAGGAAGACCTGCCGAAGTTACTGATAGTAACTTCCATGTTGCTCACGGGCTTTGACGCCCCCATCCTGCAGGTGATGTATCTGGACAAGCCCATGAAGGAGCACAGGCTCCTCCAGGCCATAGCCAGGACCAATAGGCCATATAAGGGCGTGAAGCGGGCTGGCCTCGTCCTCGATTACGTGGGCATCTTCGGTGAGTTGAGGCGTGCCCTGGCCATGTATTACACGGAGGACATAAGGAGCGTGGCCTTTAACGTGGAGGAGCTGAAGAGGCAGTTCCGGGAGCTGATGGAAGACCTCATGGACATGTTCAAGGACATAAGGGGGCTTGAGGGCAGGAGGGCGCTCAATGAGGCCAGGAGGAGGCTCCTAGACCCCAGGTTCGCGAGGGAGTTCGAGAGAAAGTATAAGGAGCTGAGGCTCTTATATGAGCTGATAACGCCTGACCCGCTGCTCGCGGAATACTATGATGATTACAAGTGGCTCACGGAGGTCTATATCATCTACTGTAGGCAGTTCAAGGGCAAGGACCCGGAGGAGCTAGAGAGATACGTGAGAGCACACTTCAGGAAGACGCTTGCCCTCATAGATAGGGCCATAGATCTAGGGAAGCTGAGGAGCGACTTCCCCATACTAGCTCTAAATGAGGAATGCCTAAGGAAGATAGAAGAGCTAGAGCCCGATGTGGAGCATAGAGCCATTCACATAATTACGCTCCTCAGGAGGACCATAGTGGCCAGGAGGGAGGAGAACCCCCTCTTCGAGAGGCTAGCTGATAAAGTAGAACGCATAGTAAGGGAGTGGAATGAGCGGTTGATAAGGGCCGAGGAGGCCTACAGGCAGCTAAGCGAGGTCGTGGCCGAGTATAACAGGGCCATGAGGAAGAAGCGGGAACTGAGCCTGACTGACGTGGAGTTCTTCTCGCTCCTCACGCTTAGGGATTACGTGGAGCTGCCAGAGGACAGGCTGTTAGCCGATATAAGGGAGTTCTTAACCTCCGTAAAGGACAAGCTGTTTGAGGGATGGATACTCCAGAGGACAGTGGTACACGAGGTGGAGAAAGCCTTGAGGAAGTTTATAGCGAATAGATACGGTAAACTGATAAATAGGGAGAAAAGGGATGAATTGCATGGGAAGATAATGGGCTTGCTCAAGAAGTTTTTAAGCTGAGGTGAGGTATAGTGCCGATTACATTCATCCGTGGCAGACCCATTAAGTACGAGGTCAAAAAGCACGGAGGCAATATGATATTCATAGAGGTGAAACCTAATGGGATACTTCTTAAGTTACCAGAGAGCTTGAATAAAAGGCCCGAAGAAGTAATAAAAGAACACGAAGCGGAAATATCGAAGAAATTGCTATTATTCGAGAACTTAGAGCGTTTAGCCGAGCGACATGCTTATGACTTAAGGCACAGACTCCTTTTACTAGGTGAGTTTGTAGACCTTAAGGTGGTTCTCTGCCCTAAAAGAGAGGTCAAGATAGGTCAAGATGGCATTAAAGTAATGGCCCCGAGCAAAGAGGAGGCTTATAGTTTTCTCAGGGAAACGTTTAAGACTATGCTTAGAAAAATAGCCTCCGAACTCATCGATAAGTTCTCAGCTAAGCTGGGGATTAAGCCTGAGGGTCTTAGAATAGTTACCCACAAGAGGGCGTGGGCTAGCTTAACCAACAAAAACATAATCACTATAGCTCTTAAGAGCTTGGCTCTACCTCCTGAATATCTGAAATATGTGGTGGCCCACGAGATCACCCACTTAGTCAGGAGATCACATGATAAAGTGACCAAGATGCTAGTGAGGACTCTGGCGGGCTCAGAAGTGAGCCTTGAGGACTTAACTAAATATGAATTCCTAGTCAGTAAATGCGTAGCGTGGAGAAAGATCATTATGACCCTTCAGCGGGGTCGCGAGAGTAAGGTAAAAAGTGTGATTGACCTTTAACTATTGCTTAGCCACTACATGTTTAAAACGACGGCGTAACTCTCTTAAGACTCTATTATAAAATCTTACGAATTGCGGTATTTGTATCCCACGCATTGTAAAATAGCCTGGTGATCCGCATTTAGGGCAGCAAGCGTCAACATTTAGAATTCCTCTCGCACTTACGTAGGCGGTTTCCATATTAGGGGTCATAAGAACTAATTCTTCATTTCCTGAGCATTTCCTACATATCAGGCCGAGGCAAAAATGTATTTTAAAATGGATATCAAGCCACGTCCCTTCTGAAACCCAATCACCGAGCTTAGTTAAGTATAATCGCTCAGGTCTCGTGGTCTTATCTACTTGAATGGCTCCACATTCCACTAAAATGGATTTCCTTTGTCTCGTATCCTTCGTATAGTAATAGATCCAGGATAAGCTTCTACTATGATCAGAAAGGCGTCTCTCGGGATGCCGCATTTTAATAATTCATTTTTAAACTCCTTAGACGCTATAAACAAAGATAACTCTCTCCTAGAAGGGGCGTAGCCACGTTTTTTGATGAACGCTTTTACGGCGATGAGTATTGTTACCTCAGGTATTCCCGCCTCAAAAAGTGATACTCTTGTCATCGCCATTTCTGAAAGAAGGTATTGCCTTTAACCTTCACGCTACTTAGGTTATCAATTGTAAGATGATGGTGTACTTTCGACACGAAGAGATCTATGATACCTCCAAAAACTTTAAATCTGACTCGTGCTTATGAGAAAGCACGGGAGAGCATAAAATGCCTGCCGTGTTGATTAGTAAGGTAAGCTTCTCCAAAGATTACTATCGGTACGAATACGATAGAAGAAGATGGTACCGGGACGGGGCTTATCTCATAGATGTTTTCGAACTCCCGAATATCTACATTAAACAATTTGAGAGTTGGGAAAGCCCAGTAATGGCCTTTATCTGTGAGGCATTCGATAATGATGCGAAGCTTATACGCCGATTCAGCCCTCCTCAACAAGTAAATTTAGAATTAGTTAAAATTCGGAGAGATGAAACCGACTATTATATGCTCAAGCTCCCTGAGTACTTTGCAATTAATCATGGATTAAGCACTAGCCATTATCTAACCGTTGCATGTATTAAGATAGGAAACACCCCCATCTTCCCATACGAATTCAGAATGTTGTTTAGTCGATATGATAGTATTGCCGAGAGAATAGCAGGTAGACTAAGAGAATACTACGAAATCATAGGTTACAGAACCATGTTAGGCATATACGCTTCCTTAGTTTCTAATAATGAAGAATTAGCTAATATTGCGCAATTCATGCTTGATGGTTGGCTTCGTTACCTTGATGGGGACATTGAGGGAGGTATTACCCAGCTCAGAAAGGCCGTTCAAATTCTCCGCGATGATCTATTGCCCAAGATAAAGAAGATAGAAGGTGTGGCGAGTCTTAAAAAGTATAGCGAAGAACTCGCTAACCAGATTGATAACCTCTTAGAGAATATTGAGGGAATTACCAAATCCCTATTCAAAATATTATCCATAGGCGGTCCACATCCGCTTAAAGGCTTTACCCCCCGCTATACCTGTTTACTAGCTGTAAGACTGTTGTCGGGAATATTGGAATATTTGGCTCTTGTTTTTTGAGGAGAGGAGAATAGAATGATTTTTTATGGAGAAAAACTTGCTTTTTACCATGCTTAAAAACAACTACCAAAACTACCCCGCCTCCTGTTAATGTGAAACAGCCAGTAATTAATGTGTACGGCTTCTCCCTCTCGCTCTTACAACGAATCCTTTTTCTCCTCAAGGAGACTCATGATCCCACGTGCCTGTCTTTTACTGAGGCCCGTTAGCTCCTACATGCTTCTATTATGGCCCCTAATATGCCAGCAGGATTATCTGCTCTCGTTTCTTCTTCTGCCTGCCCGTAGTTAAAAATGACGAAAGGGCCGACGAAGGAGACCCTTAATGTACGACCTGATATTCATTTCCTGCGCATTTTCCGCTACTCTTCTTTAGCCTCGTTAAGCATAGAGAACATTATTTTGACCCATTTAGGCAGTCTCTTCCAGACCTCTTCTTCAAGAGCACACATTTCTAACATGCCCTCATCCAAGATTTTATTAGAAGCCTCATCGCGCTCACAGACATTAACCATCGCTGATCTCTTCGTGCTGTTTGTAGACCCGTTCAGAGGCCTAGTGAGGTGCGTGGATCCAGGGGATTGGGGCTGGGTCTCTGAGGAGCCACGGACCTAGGGCCCTTTACGTTCCTTAGGTCTCGGTCCTCCGGGCACTTTCCCACCTCATTGTCTCTGATCGAAGGAATCAGGATTTAAATTTAGGCGATCGAGCACATGACAAAGTAATATGGCCTAGATGTCTGATGGTATTTAAACGACTAAACGATTAGTGCTCTCGCTTCTTCGCTTTCTCGCTTTCTTCTTCGCTTTGCCTCTAGAATTACGCTTATTACGAGCCCTGGGTCTAGTTCTGGGTGGTGATGACATGGCGGGGGATAAAGAAGCAGGGAGACCTCACGACATACCGGATTTCCTTAGGGATAACCCGTGGATAGACATCTTAAGCAAGCGGGGCTTAGAGGAACTTGGTCACTCTGGCAATATCAGTAGCAGACCTGTTGCGCTACATCGAGCACCTGAGTCGCAGCGAAGACCCCAGTCCAGCAGGACCATGGACGGGCCTTCGGGTATTGAGGCTGTGCTATATGAGATAAGAGATGCTGTGAAGACTATGGTGGATCTGCTGAGTAGGCACCATATAGTGATTCAGCCTATTCTCATCCCAGTAGAATCATCTCGTATGGCCATTCTTCATCCGCTGATATGTTCTCTTCGTTATGTCGACATACAATCCTCCGTCGAGGAGTATGCAAAAATATGTGAGAAAAATCCAATGGAGCACCCTGGGGCGCTGGTGGTCCCGGGTTCAAATCCCGGCGGCCCCACCACCTACAGCTTTCTAACCTCTCGGGTGGCGCGAGTGGCATGAGGCAGCGCACGGCCTGAAGG